>QFCE01002288.1_pt1 | contig 13136 bp, 13 predicted proteins | sample 5346091 | NCBI WGS metagenome assembly QFCE01 (sample SAMN09062252, study PRJNA434731) | Human gut metagenome, whole genome shotgun sequencing project. | isolation source: stool timepoint A chromium assembly | host: Homo sapiens | collected 2015 | reverse complement strand
AGCACACGGCTGTTAACCGTGGTGTTGTAGGTTCGAGCCCTACTCGGGGAGCTTAATAGAATGTGATGTACATGAAGTACAGAACGTGATATTAAAATTCATATCTGGCTCCATGGTCAAGCGGTTAAGACACCGCCCTTTCACGGCGGTAACAGGGGTTCAAATCCCCTTGGAGTCATTTTCCTTTAAGGAAATGCATACAATATAATATCTGGTGCCATAGCCAAGTGGTAAGGCAAAGGTCTGCAACACCTCTATCCCCGGTTCAAATCCGGGTGGCACCTCTAAAGAACCCTTGAATATTCAAGGGTTCTTTTGTGTCACAGAAAATGATTTCATCAGGAAGAGAGCAAGGATGTCAAATTTCTGCTACCCTTACGAACAGATGCTTTTGGAACTGCAAAACCTGAAAGCTGTTTTTTCAGATAAAATACAGATACAGAAGAGAGCTGTTACGGCAGACTGCCGCAGTGTATGGGAGGTAATGGTCGGAGACAGGGCTTCCGGCAGGCATGGCCTGATACATGCGGGAATGCACGGACGGGAATATCTGAACTGTGCAGTTTTGATGCGGCTTCTGAGAGCGTACTTAAGTGAAGATATTCTTTTGGATGTTTGTTTTCATATATTGCCCATGGTAAATCCGGATGGGTGCACCATTAGTCAGAGGGGGATAAACGGAATTCGAAGCCGAAGACTTAGAGAATTTTTTGAAAAAGCATCATGAGAGAGAAGTGTTCTCAAGATGGAAAGCAAATGCTGTGGGTGTGGACTTAAACCGCAATTTTGACTCCGGATGGGAGGCATACGGCGGTGCAGGGGCGCCGGGAGCAGAGAAATATAAGGGAGCTGCGCCGGGAAGCGAGCCGGAGACGCAGGCGATTTTAAAGCTTTGTGAGGAATGGCCGATGGGGTGCTGCGTTGCCTACCATTCTGCAGGCAGCGTGATCTACTGGGATTACGGAAGTACGGGGGAGTTGTATAAAAAAGACAAACAGTTGGCCGGGCTTCTGAGCAAAACCACAGGGTATCCGCTTCGCTCTGCCCGGGCGGAAAAAGCAGACAGAGCAGGCTGCAGTGATTATCTTATGGAAGCGTTGGAAATTCCGTCGGTGACCATTGAGACGGGACAGCAGGAGACGCCGCTGCCGGAATCGGAGTTCGGGCAGATCCTGGAAGAAAACAGAGGGCTTTGGAAGGCGTTGGCGTCTTTTTTACGGGAAGAGGGCTGATTTAGGCAAAACGTCGGCTTATTCTTCCAGAAAATCCAGATCTCGGAAAATCAGGCCTTCATTTGCGCGGCAGGTGAAGAAACCGCGGTTGATGCCCTCACCAGGACAGGAGCAGCTGGAAACCATGAACTGAATGCGGAAATGAAAATCATCGGCTTCCATCACCGTAAAGGGATGCTCCTCTGTGGCGTAAATCTGAAGATTGTCTTTCTGAAAGAACGGATACTCCCCGGAAAAGCCTTTTTGGCGCAGCTTTTTTGCAACGTCTTTTCGCAGGCGGCTGATGCGCTGGTTTTGTTCTTTTCCGTAATCCCTGGGCGGATAGGCAAGAGAGGCTTCTGAGACCTTGCGGAAAATCAGGTGGTAGAGAGATTGGCGGGCAGGCTTTTGCAGCGCATGTCCGACAAGGGCTGTCATCCAGCGAAAGGGAAAATAAGAGTAGAGGCGCACAAGAGCGGCGAAGCGTCGGTCTTGTGCCTCCACAGCCAATGCATGCATACACTGACAGCCCTTTTTTGTATTGGAATATTTGTCCCGGGGAAGCTCTGTCAGGGGGAACCACAGGTAAAAAGGTGCAAACTCCATAAGGGGAAGCAGTGCGCGTTCTTTGTCATTGCAGACAGAAGCGCCCACGTATTCCTGTTTGTCCAGCATGGTTCCGATCATATAGACAAGCTGCCGCCACTGTTCCTGTCCCTGTACCCAGAAGTGACCGATGCGATGATACTGAAAGCACTGGCAGACAATTTCAAAATCGCAGAACCACAGCGTGAATACGTGGGAATTTCCTTCCCGCACAATGAGGCCGAGTCTGTCCGCGCTTTCGGTGAGCTCGGCAAAAGCGTGTTCCTGAAAATTTTTGCTGAATTCCCCGGTAATGCTGCAGTCCTTAAAAATGATGTAGTATTCCAACGCGTCGTTCATCATATAGGGAAGATAAAAATTCTGGCGGCCCCGGCAGGCAACCGGCCAGAATTCCAGGGCGTCCCATTGGTTTAGTTCCTGAAGAAGTTCTCTGAGCTTTTCTGTATTTTTTTCAGCAGTCATACGGCATACTCCCAATTTGCGATCCTTGTGTTTTTACGTTATGTGTTTATCATACGTGTCTTTGGACTTTTTGTAAAGAATATAAAATTTTACTTGAAAATCGAACGGACGTTCTGTATAATAAAAACAGAAAAGGAAATGGGGTGAGAGCATGCGGCCGGTAATCTTTCATGTGGATGTGAATTCCGCGTATTTGTCCTGGGAGGCAGTATACCGTCTGAAGCAGCCGGGCAGTTCGGAAGATTTGCGGGAGATTGCCAGCGCTGTAGGCGGAGATATGGCGAAGCGCAGAGGTATTATTCTGGCGAAATCTCCGCTGGCGAAGAAATGCGGTGTGTATACCAGCCAGACCATTGTGGAAGCGCTGCGCTGCTGTCCTGAGCTTACCATTGTCCCGCCGAATCATCAGTTGTATAGGCAATGTTCCCAGGCTTTTCTCGCGATTCTGCGGCAGTATTCTCCCTGTGTGGAGCAGTACAGCATTGACGAGGCGTTTGTGGACATGACTGGGACAAGGCGTCTGTTTGGAGAGCCGAGGGAGGCGGCAGAGCGCATCCGGGAACACATTTACCGGGAACTGGGATTTACGGTCAATATCGGAGTGTCCGTAAATCGTGTTCTGGCAAAGATGGCTTCGGATTTTGAGAAGCCCAATCGGGTGCATACATTGTTTCCGGAGGAGCTGGAGGAGAAATTGTGGCCTCTGCCGCTCCGCAGTCTGCTTTTTGTGGGAAAAGCCACGGAAAAAAAGCTCATCTCACTGGGCTTTCGCACCATTGGAGATATTGCACGGGCGGATACAGAATTTTTGCGCACACATCTTAAAAAACAGGGAGAGATGATACAGGCCTTCGCCAGGGGGCAGGATGTGTCTCTGGTGCACAGCGAGCCCGAAGCCAACAAGGGCTATGGGAATTCTACCACCATCGCGTTTGATGTGACAGACGCCTCCACAGCCAAACTGGTGCTCCTGGGGCTGGCGGAGACTGTGGGAACCCGCCTGCGGGAAGCGCAGGTACAGGCGGAGGTGATCTCCGTCGGGATCAAGACCAGTGATCTTCACCACACAAGCCGCCAGATGACGCTTGACAATCCCACGAACATTACAGGAGAGCTTTATCAGGTTGCCTGCCGGCTGTTTGACGAGCTTTGGAATGGCCAGCCGATCCGGCATCTGGGGATTCAGACAGGGAAGCTTCACCAGGAACCGGAGGGACGCCAGCTGGAGCTGTTTGAGCAGTTTGACTATGAGCGCCAGGAGAAGCTGGATGCGGCTGTGGACAAAATACGTTCCCGGTACGGGAGTGACGCGGTGAAGAGAGCGGCCTTTCTCGAAAGTCCCATTGACCATCTCGCAGGGAGACTTTCCAGAGAGAAACGCACAGCGGATGACACAAAGATTCCTGTAAAGTAACGGCTTTTTCTGGACGAAATAAAATTCCGGTGCTATAATGGGAGCATATTCAGTGGCTGCAAAAGGAGGCAGAGAGGGTATGAAGGAGCGGTTCAAAAAGGTGGTACACGGCGAGATCATAAGCTTTATTTTCTATATTTCTTTCGGGCTCTGCCTGATCCTCATGCCGACGCAGACGGTGAACGTTATCTGCAAGGTGATTTTCGGCCTGGTGCTGATCGGGGTGGGCGGATATAATATTTGGCAGTATGCAGGAGAAAAAGCAAAATCTACGATCTTGGATCTGTTCTCCGGTGTGATCGTATTTGTTTTGGGAGCGTTTTTGTTTTTTAATCCTCAGGTGGTGGTGAAGCTTCTTCCCTTTCTGCTGGCTGCGTTTATTCTTGTGGACAGCATCTGGACGCTGCGGGGAGGATTTCGGCTTTATAAGCGCAGCCGCCCGGAGTGGAAAGCGCTGATCATTGGCGGGTTACTCTTTATTATTCTTGGAATTGTGCTGATTGTGGACCCCTTTGTGAAAGTCACGCATACGGTGATTTTTGCCGGCTGGGTATTCCTGGCAAACGGAGCGGTGGATCTGGTGCTGTTCTTCCTCTTGAAGCATGCAATGAAGAAGGCAGACGAAGCGGTACAGGTTGTGGAGGCTACTGTGGAGCAGGAGCCATCACAGATTTCCGATAAGGGCGCCGAGGATGTGTATGCGGAAGTGCAGGCGGCGCTGCGGGCACCGGAGCCTGCAGCCTTCCAGGGGAAGACTTCGGATGTGACCGTCCATGAGAGTGAAGCGTTGAAACCGGAGGAGGCAGCGGGGGAAACCATGGAGCGCAATGCCTCAAACGGTATTGTACCGGAAACGGAGCTTCCGGAGACCGAAATTCCAGAGACAGAAATCCCTGAGGTTGAGATACCCAGGGCCGAGATCCCCAAGGCGGAGACCTCCGGGGAGAGTCTTTGGGGACTTGACGATGATGAGATTCTGGAAGAATGGAAAGACTGAACAAAATACGGTGGAACAAAAAGGATTTTCCTTGTGGGAGAATCCTTTTTTCATTTTATCCCGTTATAAAAATTGTAGAACGTTTTACGGGAGAAACAGGAGGTACCGGATTGCAGACAGCAGAGCTGACAGATGAAGAGATGATAGCGAGAATACAGCAGGGAGAGGCGGGCATTTTGGAGCGCTTGATCGACAGATATTATGAGGATATCTATTATTTTTGCCGGAGCAAAATCGGCGACAGCGAGGCTGCCTACGACTGCGCCCAAGAGACTTTTTTAAAACTGACCCGGTACATTTCCGGTTACAGGGAACAGAAGAAATTCAAAGGCTATCTGTTCTCCATTGCACGCAATGTATGTCATGACTATTTCCGGGGAAAACCGCCGGATATGGAAGGAGAGGAAGTGTTGGAGACACTGCCGGCGGCAGGAGATGTGTTTTCGGGAAAGGAAGACGCGTATCTTTTGGAGCGGGCGCTGGCGCTTCTTTCGGAAGGACAGAGAGAAACTGTGATCCTGCGGTTTTATTATGGGTTCAAGGTACGGGAAATTGCCAAAATCACAGGAGTTCCGCTGGCAGCAGCAAAATCCAGGCTGCGCAGAGGGCTTCAGAAGCTAAAAGAGATCATGGAAAAGGAGGAGATGTTCTGTGACAGATAAAGAGTTAAAGCATTTGCTTCAGAATATGGAGCAGCCGTCCATTGACAGAAGCCGGAAAGAGCAGACCATGAAGCTGGTTTTGAAAAGTGCCGGAAATTTAAGAGGCGTTCCCCGTATTTCCCACTGGAGAAGGCTTCGCAGGATGGCGGGCTATCTTCCCTGGTGGCTTTGGGCTGCGCAGGCAGCAGTTTTGCTTTTGTGCGGTTTTGCGGCTGCTATGAACGGAGAATCTCTGCTGGAGGTAGCCTCCTGGGCGCTGCCCTTTGTGGGCTGCCTTGGCTGCCAGGAAATTCAAAAAGGGTTCTCCTGCAATATGTGGGAGCTGGAGCAGTCCTGCCTTTATAATCTGCGGGAGGTGCAGCTTCTCAAAATGCAGGTGACGGGAATCGCGGACATTGTCATTCTTCTGGCAGTCATGGGAATGTGCGTGGGCAAAGGATTCAGCCTTACCGGGTGCATGCTCACCCTGGCGGTGCCGTTTGTGTTGTCAGCAGCAGCCTATTTCTGGGTGATGCACAAAGCCGGGAGAACGGTTTCCAACTATACGTCATGGGGGCTGGGGATTTTGGCAGCTTTTTTTTCCGCAGGAATCTCGATTGCAATTCGGGATGTTATCCTCTGGAGCAATCAGAAGGAGGCGCTGTGGATGTGGATGATCGGTCTGGCAGCTGTGGTGATACTGCTGTTTTCTCTGCGGTATTATCTGAAGGGCTGTGACAGGGAGGAGAAAAAGACATGGAACTTCGAATGACGCATGTGACAAAGGAATATGGAGATAAAAGAGCGGTAAATGATTTTTCAGCGGTGCTCACAGAGGGTGTTTATGGGCTTCTGGGGGCGAACGGTGCCGGAAAAACCACTTTGATGCGTATGGTTTGTGATGTTCTCAGAAAAACCAGCGGAAAAATTTTGTTTAACGACAGAGAAATTGAAGATCTGGGAGAGGAATATCGGAATGTTCTGGGGTATCTGCCCCAGGATTTCGGGTATTATCCGGACTTTTCCGCAGAAAAATTTCTGCTTTATATGGCATCGCTCAAGGGCCTGGACAAAAGCTTTGCCAGGGAAAAAAGCGAGGAGCTTTTGGATCTGGTAGGTCTTTCTGAGGTGAAAAAGAAAAAGGTAAAAACTTTTTCCGGCGGCATGAAGCAGAGGCTTGGAATTGCGCAGGCGCTTTTAAACAATCCGGATATTTTGGTTCTGGATGAGCCAACCGCCGGTCTGGACCCGAAGGAGAGGGTGCGCTTCCGAAATTTGATCAGTGCAATTTCCAAAAACAAGATTGTGCTTTTGTCCACCCACATTGTGTCAGATGTGGAGTATATTGCAGGGCAGATCCTGGTGATGAAGGAGGGAAGGCTTGTGGTGCAGGGGACTCCGGAGGAAATTGTGGAGCAGATGCAGGGGCTTGTCTGGGAAATGCAGGTGCCGGCGGGAGACGCAGAGCGCTATATGAACAGGTTCAATGTGGGAAACCTTAGAAATGAGAGCGGCATGACCGTGCTTCGCATTGTGGGAGAATGTCCCGGGAAGGGCGCCGTTTTGGTACAGCCGAATCTGGAGGATTTCTATCTGCATCATTTCGCAGAACAGGGAAAGGAGCTTTGACATGGGGGAGTTGATAAAGTACGAATTTGAAAAAATATGCAGCCGCAGGCTGGTGTGGATCGGGCTGGGACTTCTTTTGTTTTTTAGTCTGATCACCAGCATGTTTCAGGGCGGCGCTTATGTGACGACCAGAGATGGGGAAACCCTTCGGGGAAAAGCGGCGGAACGCTACATTGACGAGCGGACACAGCTGTATGCAGGCCTTCTGAATGACGAAAAGAGAGAGGCTATTCTGGAAAATGAATCTTATAAAGGCGAGACTGAGGATGGGTACAACAGCGCAATCCCTCTCTACCAGGCCATGGACTGGAATTTTGGGGAGGACGGTGATTTTGAGGGAATGACAGTGGATGAGGCTTACACCAAAAGAGGGATTACCGTGGAGGTTGCCAACACCAGAAGCTGGCAGATCCTCTTTAATCTGACCTCCACAGTCAACATGTTTCTGGGGGTTGTGATAGCCATAGCCGTTTCCGGTGTATTCTCGGAAGAATATACAAGAAAAACGGACGCGCTGATCCTCAGCTCCAAATATGGAAAAAATAGGTGTGTTTGGGCAAAAATCATAGCTTCGTTTCTTTTTGCCGGAATGAGCTATGCGCTGGCAATTTTAAGCCAGGCGATTCCCTTCCTTCTGAAATTCGGGCTCAAAGGCATAAATGGAGGTGTGCAGCTTGATATTTATAATGGGCTTTGCAGGGTTCCCTACACCTTGAGCTGCGGTCAGGCAGCCATGCTTTTGATCCTGGGAGGGGCGCTGGGCATAATCATGGCAACGGCCATGACGCTTCTCATTTCTGTATGGAGCAAAAGCTCCTTTGCAGCGGTGGTGATCGCCTGCTCGCTCTATCTGGCACCGATACTTCTTTCCAATATCCTGCCGCTGGCGCTGGTATCCTTGACAGCGGTAGGCGCCGGAACCGTGCCGGTGCTCACATTGGATTCCTGGCTTCATGTGCCTTTTTATGTGTGGCTTTGTGCGCTCGCGCTTCTCTGGGCGGCAGCATCCTGGTTGGGTGTCAGACGGGTATTTGCGCGGCATGAGGTGCGGTGAGCAAGTCAGCCCTTGCAAAATCCGGGGTGTTCATGATAAGATGAGGCTATGCGAAACGAAAAAAAAGAAATCACAATCATGAATTTTTCTGGAATTTACGAGGAAATGGAATTCTGGAAGGGAAGAAAGGCAGGGTGGCTGGAGGTCCGTGACCTTCCGGGAACAAACTGCTACTGCGATGAGGCTGCGCGCAGAGAGCTTCTTCGGCAGACAAAAAGTTTTCCGGCAGGCAGCGTTCATTTTCTGGATTCCGGCAATTACCACTATATGAGCCGTCTTTGGCTGGAACAGGTGCAGGAGCCTTTTTGCCTGATCGTGTTCGACAATCATACGGATATGCAGCCACCTGCCTTCGGGGAGATTTTGTCCTGCGGCGGCTGGATCGCGGACAGCATAAGGGAGCTTCCCAACCTGGAACAGGTGGTTCTGGTGGGACCGGATGAGGAGGCTTTTTCCCAGACCGAGCCGGAGCTTTGGGAGAGCGTTTCATTTTTCAGCCGGGAGCGTCTGGCGGTTTGGCGAGGGAGAAAAGCGCTGCAGAAAGAAGGGGGAGCGCTCCGGGAATTTTTTGAAGAAATACCCAAGGATTTACCGGTGTATCTCTCCATTGACAAGGATGTTTTGTGCACAGAGGCAGCGGACACCAGCTGGAGCCAGGGAGAACTGACCCTTGAGGAGCTTCTGCAGATCCTGGATGGGATTTGCCGGGATTTTTCCGGAAGGATCCTCGGCGTGGACATCTGCGGGGAGAGCGAGCCGGGGAAGACGGAGTATACGCGCAATGATGCGGCGAACAAAAGCATTCTTGCGCTTCTGGAAAGAGAGGGTGTGACATATGAAGAATGAGCTGCTGACGATAGGCCCTTTTACCCTGTACGGTTACGGACTGATGATTGCCGTTGGTATTTTTGCGGCTTACGGAGTTCTGGAATATCGGGCAAGGAAGCAAAAAGTTTCCTCAGAGCATATTTTCTATGCAGTTCTCTGGTGCCTTCTGGGAGGCGGAATTGCCTCCAAGCTTTTGTTCTGGATCACGGAGTGGCAGGAGATTGTGGAAAATCCTGCGTTTATCCTTCAGACGCTGACAGACGGCTGGGTGGTGTACGGCGGTCTGATCGGAGGCGTGCTGGCAGGATATCTGTACTGCCGCGTCAAAAAGCTGCCGTTTCTGAACTATTTTGATCTCCTGGTGCCGTCGGTGGCTCTTGCCCAGGGCTTTGGCCGCATCGGCTGCTTTTTAGCCGGCTGCTGCTACGGCCTTGAAACGGCGGGGCCTCTTTCCGTGACCTTTACGGAATCAGAATTTGCGCCGAACAACGTGCCGCTGATCCCCACACAGATCTATTCCAGTGTTCTGGATTTTCTTCATTTTGGAATCCTTTTATATCTGGCGAAACACAAAAAGGCAGACGGCCAGGTGGCTGCCTGCTACGTGATTTTTTACAGCGTGGGACGATTTATCCTGGAATTTTTCCGGGGAGATATCCTTCGCGGAAGCGTGGGAGGCCTTTCTACTTCACAGTTCATCGGAATTTTCACCGGCATTTTCGGCGCAGCGCTGCTTGTGTATGTGTCCAGGAGGGCTGCATACGGAAAAAAGAAACAGTCATAGGAACGAAGAGGAAATTCATATTCTGTAACAAGTATTTTCAGCAGGGAGCTCCTATGCAGGAAGCAGGATATGAAAACAAAGAAATACAGATACAGCAGGAAATCCCCGAAGCCGACGGGCAGGGAGCGCAGATACCGCCCGCCCAGAATGAGGCTTACGGGGATTTTATCGTGAAATATGTGCAGAACATTCATGGCCCCATTGATTTTGTATCGGATGCCAGTTTTCAGATCATCAATGAAATGTTCGGTGTGGTGTATGTGCCGCTGGGCGAGATCGAACCTTTGGAAATCAACAGCTATACCTATAATTCCATTCCCAAATGCTACACTTACATGGATACGGAGGCGCTGGCGGCGTCCGGGATCCATCGGCTTCAGAATCACCCGTACCTGAAGCTTTTGGGCCAGGGGACGGTGGTAGCTGTGATCGATTCCGGGATTGATTATCAGAATCCTGTGTTTCGGGGCAGCGGAGGAAGCAAAATACAGTATCTCTGGGATCAGACACTGGAGGGGGAGGATAACAGAGTTCCTTACGGCCGGCTGTTTACCAAGGAAGACATTGACCGGGCGCTCGCGCAGGAAAATCCTCTGGAGACGGTGCCGTCGGCAGACGAGAACGGTCACGGAACCGCACTGGCAGCGATTGCTGCGGGAAACGCGGTGACTGCGGAGGATTTTTCCGGGGTGGCGCCGGAGGCCGGGCTTATTGTGGTAAAACTGAAACCAGCCAAAAGATATCTGCGGGAATTTTATCTTTATCCGGAGACCGCAGAGGTGTTTCAGGAAAACGATGTGATGCTGGGAATTGCTTATGCCAACCGGTTTGCAAGGATGCTTGGCATGCCTTTGTCCGTGTGCCTCGGACTTGGCAGCAGTCAGGGGGCTCATGAGGGAACCAGCCCTCTGTGCCAGTATTTGGATTATGTGACTGGGTTTACCCAGATTTCCGTCTCAGCGGCAGCAGGCAATGAGGGAAATGCGCGTCACCACTACACGGCAGAGCTCTCCTCGCAAAACAGAGAAGCCGTGGCGGAGCTTAAGGTCGCAGAGCTGGAAAGCGGCTTTACCATGGAGCTTTGGGGCACGCCACCGGAAACCTATGTGGTTTCTGTGCAGTCACCGACAGGAGAGACGCTGGAGGTAAGCCGATATCTGGGAACAGGGACACAGAGGCTGTCCTTTGTTTTTGTGGAAACGCAGATTCTGGTGAATTACGTGGCCATTGAGCGGCAGACGGGAAATCCGCTGGTGTATTTTCGCTTCCTTCATCCGGCTGCCGGTGTCTGGAAAATCCGTGTGCGGCTGGAGGACGGGCAGACCTCCCGGTTCCATATCTGGCTTCCGGTGACCGGGCTGGTCTCGGCGGATACGTATTTTTTGGAGCCCTCGCCCTACAATACCGTGACTTCCCCGGGAGATACCAGGGAGGGAATCACAGTGACTGCTTACCAGCACCGCGACAACAGTCTGTATCTCAATGCCAGCCGGGGATTTGCCCCGGATGGAATGGTGACGCCGGAGCTGGCGGCTCCCGGCGTTGGGATCAAGGTGCCGACTCTGACCGGCGGATATGGGGAACGGTCCGGGAGCAGTCTTGCCACAGCGCAGACGGCGGGCGTGGCAGCACTGCTTTTTGAGTGGGCCATTATCCGGGAAAATGAATTGTTTTTTTCCGGAACCAGTGTAAAAAATTATCTGCTCCGCGGTGCCAGCCGAGAGAGCGGCATGGTCTATCCCAATCCGGAATGGGGATATGGGCGCATGGATTTATATCGGACATTCGAGCTGCTGACATAATTCTCGAAAATGTGCCCAAGAAACAGCGGGAAAGTTTGGCAGTATTGACAACAAAGATTTTTAGGTACACTAATTGTTTTTGAGACTCTCATTTGTTATACTGAAGGTAACGAAATTCAGTATGGGAGGGCAAGATGAAACGAGGCAGTATTTTTGAACAGGATGGGTTTCCCAATCTTGGAGAAGCCTTTCCGTTGGCTTTACAGCATGTAGTAGCCATGATCGTGGGCTGTGTGACGCCTGCGATCATCGTGGCAGGTGCCGGCGGCCTGAGCAGCAGGGAACAGGTGATCCTCATTCAGGCCGCGCTGGTGGTGTCGGCGGTTTCGACGATCCTGCAGCTTTTTCCCATTGGCGGAAAACGATCTCGCTTTGCCATTGGCTCCGGGCTTCCCATGATCATGGGCGTCAGCTTTGCCTATGTCCCAAGTATGCAGGCCATAGCGGAGGATTATGGGATAAGCACCATTCTGGGCGCACAGATCGTGGGCGGTGTGGTTGCCGTGATCATGGGGCTTCTGGTAAAAAAGATCCGCGTGTTCTTTCCGCCGTTGATCACGGGAACCGTGGTGTTTACCATTGGTCTGTCTCTGTATCCCACGGCGATCAACTACATGGCGGGAGGAACCAGCAATCCGGATTATGGCTCCTGGCAGAACTGGCTGGTGGCATTTTTTACTCTGGCAGTTGTGACAGCGCTCAACCATTTTGGAAAAGGGATCTGGAAACTGGCCTCCATTCTGATCGGTATCCTTGCCGGCTATCTGGTGTCTATTCCCTTCGGCATGGTGGATCTGTCCGGCGTGGGGCAGGCAAGCATGGTGCAGCTTCCGCAGTTTATGCATTTTGGGATAGAGTTTGAGATTTCCTCCTGCGTGGCGATCGGCATTTTGTTTGCCATTAACTCCGTGCAGGCCATCGGAGATTATTCTGCTACCACCATCGGAGCCATGAACCGTACACCGAAGGACAAGGAGTTGCAGAGCGGTATTGTGGCTTACGGTCTCACAAATGTGGTGGGCGCATTGTTCGGCGGCCTTCCCACGGCTACATACAGCCAGAATGTAGGCATCGTCACCACCACCAAGGTGATCAACCGCTGGGTGCTGGGGCTGTCCGCCCTCCTTCTCGGCATCGCCGGGGTCGTGCCGAAATTTTCCGCACTTTTGACGACCATTCCCCAGTGTGTGCTTGGCGGCGCTACGGTGTCTGTGTTTGCCTCCATTGCCATGACCGGCATGAAGCTGGTGGCCTCTGCGGAAATGGATTACCGCAATTCTTCCATTGTAGGGTTGGCGGCAGCGCTTGGTATGGGCGTGTCACAGGCAACAGCAGCCCTGGCTACATTCCCGGAGTGGGTGACCACCATTTTCGGCAAATCTCCGGTGGTGCTGGCGACCCTGATCGCAGTGATTTTGAACATGGTTCTTCCGAAAACCAGAAATGTGGAGAAGGAAGAGGCACGGCAGGAAGCCCGCGTACAGGAAAAAATAAAAGAAGACCGCTTGAAGCGGGAGAAATCAGAGTAGTCAGTACAGAGCAGGGAGCCGGCGTGAAAGCGCGACTCCCTGCTGTCTGAAACAGAATTGGAATAGCTTAGCGTCCGAATAGCATAGGCAAAAATGTTAATGATACATCAATTCCATACGTAAACGAGACCGTTTCAAGTTTTGTGTAAATTCAAAAAACTGATATAAGATATGTCATT
>QFCE01000391.1_pt1 | contig 13337 bp, 14 predicted proteins | sample 5346091 | NCBI WGS metagenome assembly QFCE01 (sample SAMN09062252, study PRJNA434731) | Human gut metagenome, whole genome shotgun sequencing project. | isolation source: stool timepoint A chromium assembly | host: Homo sapiens | collected 2015 | reverse complement strand
GCGAATCTGGAAGCCCCCGGGGCAGAAATTCTGGATGCGAGCGGTAAAATCGTCATGCCGGGGTTGGTCGACGCGCATTCGCATATCGGCGGCTTCGATACGGATACCGGAGCGCAGGACCTCAATGAACTGACCAAACCGCAGACGCCGGACATTCAGGCGTATGACGGCATCAATCCGCTTGACCGTTCCTTTATGGAATCCGCAAAGGCCGGAATTACAACCAGCGCGATCACACCGGGCAGCGGCAACGTGATCTGCGGTTTAGCGTGCGCCGTCAAATCAGCGGGGACGTCGCTGGCCAGCCGGACGCTGCGCAATCCGATCGCGCTGAAAGCGGCGATGGGCGTGAACCCGAAGGGTGTTTACGGACCGCGCACAGCGCTGCCGATGTCGCGTTTAGGTGTGGCGGATCTGTTCCGCGACTACTTCCTCAAAGTGAAGGACTACCAGGCGAAAAAAGTCCAGGGTGTGAGCGATCCGGAGAAAATGCCGAAGTTCGATCAGGGGATGGAAAACGGACTGCTGGTCCTGGAAACGAAAATTCCGCTCAAGGTGCATTGTTATCAGCACGACATGATGTCGTTGCTGCAGCTGGCGGATGAATTTGATTTCGACGTGACGCTTGATCATGCGTTAGGGTCCAGCGATTTCTATGATGAGATCGCTTCGAGCAAGCATGTCCGCGGCGTGATTTACGGTCCGCTGGGTGCGCCGCTGTTTGGCGGCGAGGGCTGCAAGGTTGATATCGACTGTCTGGCTGAGCTGGACCGGCGGGGTGTCTGCTGCGCAATCATGACGGACGGCCCGTGCTTTGTTCCGTATATGATCATCACGCAGGCTGGCGAAGCGGTGCGAACCGGTCTGGATGAGCTGCGCGCGCTGGCGATGATTACGATCAACGCTGCCAAGATCATCGGCTGCGACGATCGGGTCGGTTCGCTGGAAGCGGGCAAAGACGGCGACGTGCTGATTTTTGACGGTATGCCGGCAGTCGATACCGATGCGCGCAACCTCTGCACGATCATTGACGGCAAGATCGTTTATCAGGCGTAACGAATAAACAAACAAGGCTTGCCCGCTGCGGTAAGCCTTTGCTTGCTTTCGTGATTCAGACAAAAAGAGAGCGAGGCGGCAGGCGCGGCAATGCCGCAAAAAAACACGCCGGCAAAGGCGTGCTTCAAGGAAAGGCTATCGCAATGATCCAGACAGGTTTAATACCGTGCGGCAATCGCCGAGACCATCAGTGCTTTCAGCTTGACCGGACTGAGACGGCGGGCTGACTGCGTGCCCATTTCCATGGCGGCGCACAGCTTATCCACCCCCTGGACGACCCAGCCTTCCTTTGTCTGCGGACGCTGGCGGGACATCGGCCACATGTGATTGAGAATACAGTCTTCCATGATCGGATCCACCGCGGTGTATTGCCGGGCCATCGCCAGCGCGACCTGCGGATGCACGACGCTGTGACGGCCTTCGATCGGCTGCTCGTTATTCTTCCAGTCATACAGATAAAAGTCGTGCAGCAGCGCGCCGCGGGTGGCGCTGCGGACGTTCAGGTTCAGCCGGCGGCTGATTAAAAATGTATAATAAGCGACGTTGACGCAGTGCTGCAGGCGCGTGGTCTTGCAATGCTGGACATAATCGCGCAGCTCCTGAACATCGTCGATATGCAGTATATCCTGTACCAATTCCATGAATTCGCTGACCAGCGCTTCTTCGGAATCAGTAAAATTCAACCGGGATCCAATGGGTTTTTCCAATGAAATCACTCCTTTTGAAAAACTACAAGTTCCATCATAGCAACATTCACACAGAAAAACAAGTTATCCATCGTGAATAATTCATGAAAAACAAGGAAAGGAAGGGAGAAATCATGTTTTTAGATACAAAAAAAGCGCAGCGGTATCTCGACCGGGCATTGGCGCGGGGCGGGGATTTCGCGGAGCTGTTTGAAGAAGAAAAGTGGACGTGCAGCGCTTCAATGCTCAACGGGAAACTGGAGGGAGCCAACAGCGGATTACGCTGGGGGCTGTCGATTAGGATCTTTGACGGGCTGCGCACGGTGTACGGCTATACCAACGAGCAGGAGGAGGAAAAGATCCTCACGGTGATCGATCAGCTGACCGCGGCGATCGGCCGCAAACGTCAGGCGGAATGTCCGGCGATCCAGGAACAAATTATTCCAGATCAGCACGCCCCGGAAATTCCCGTGCAAAGCGTGACTTTAGCCCAGCGCCGGGCTTTGATGCAGCGGGCCAACGACGCGCTGCTGAACTATGATCCGGTGATCAAAAAAGCGATAGTCAATCTGGCTGATGAAGACCAGACCGTCATCATCGCCTCCAGCGACGGCAGGCTGGTGCGCGATAACCGCCAGCGGACGCGGCTGCGCATGCAGGCGGTCGCGATGGACGGCGACCGGATGCAGAATTCCGCGAAAGCGCCGGGCGCGCATGCCGGTTATGAATTCTACGATCAGATCGACATTGAAGCGATGGCGCGGGACGCTGCCCGCACGGCCAAGGTGATGCTGAACGCCGCCGAATGCCCGAGCGGAGAAATGACCGTTGTGATCGACAATGGTTTTGGCGGCGTCATCTTCCATGAAGCCTGCGGCCATTCCTTAGAAGCCACCAGCGTTGCTTACGGCAATTCTGTCTTCTGCGGCAAGCTGGGTCAAAAGGTGGCCAGCGAGCTGGTCAACGCCGTTGACGACGGAACGATTCCGCATGCCTGGGGTTCCAACAATATCGACGATGAAGGCCAGGCCACCCGCCGCAATCTGTTGATCGAAAACGGCGTGCTGAAGGGCTATTTGATCGATCCGCTGAATGCCCGGCGGATGGGTATGGAAGCGACCGGCTCCGCGCGCCGTCAGGATTACACCTTTGAACCGACGTCGCGGATGACCAATACCTTCTTGTTGAACGGCACGTCGACGTTTGAGGAAATCATCGCCGATACGCCGTTAGGGTTGTATGCCAAGCGTTTAGGCGGCGGATCCGTGAATCCGGTCACCGGTGATTTCAACTTCGCGGTACTGGAAGCCTATATGATCCGCGACGGCAAGCTGGCTGAACCGGTGCGGGGCGCGACCTTGATTGGCAACGGCGCGGAAATTCTGTTCAGAATTGATAAGATTGCGGACAACGGTTCGCGCGAGCAGGGGATGTGCGGTTCCAAGAGCGGTTCGATTCCGACGGATGTCGGCCAGCCGACGATCCGCGTTACGCACATGACGGTCGGCGGCAAAGGAGGGAAATTGAAATGATCGCGGAAACAATTTTAAGCTACGCAAAAGAAGAAGGCCTGGAAGAAGCGGGGGTCTATCAGAGTCAGACCCGGACGCTGCGCTTTGACATTCTGGACGGGCAGCCGCGCCAGTTTGTCGTTTCGGATAAAAATGGTCTCTCGCTGCGGGGGACGCGTCAGGGCCGCTGCGCCAGCGCCTATACGGAGAAAACCGATGAAGCGTCATTGCGGGCCTTGGCGATTCAATGCCGCCAGCTGGCCGACGCTTTGGAAACAGAAGACACTGTGTTGTTAACGCCGGGACAGACGCCGATGAACGACGACCGCGGCGATGATACACTCGCCCGCCGAACCGTGAGCGAGAAGATCGAATTCATGAAAAAGGTGGAAGCTGCGGCCCTGAAGCAGGATTCGCGAATCCTGCGGGTATCGGCCTGCGGTTATCAGGAAACGGAGTCCTTAACGACGCTGGCCAATACACAGGGGCTGAAGGCGATGCGGCGCTCGACGCTGGGCTTGATCACGCTGAGCGTCATCGCTTCCAATGGGAAAGAACAGACCAACGGCTTCAGCTGGCGTGCGATCAAGGATTTGGATGAGGATAAAGCGGCTGAATTCGTTGAGGAAGCGGTTCGGGAAGCGGTGAACAAGCTGGACGCTGTGCGGATTCCTTCCGGCAGGTACCGGACAATTTTACGTTATGACGTCGCGACGGATCTGTTGGCTTCCCTTATGGGCAATGTTCAGCGCTGACCAGATTCAAAAGGACTTATCCATTCTGAAAGACCGGCAGGGTGAGAACATCATGAGTCCGCTGATTACTATCGTTGACGAACCGCAGCTGCCCGATGGCTTTTCCAGCTGTGATTTCGATGATGAAGGCGTGCCGACCCAGCGCACGGTGATCGTCGAAAACGGTGTATTCAAGGAAGCTTTATATGACCGCAAGAGCGCGCTGAAAGGCGGCCGGGACTTCGACGGGCAACGGGTTTAAAAACGGCTGCAGCGCTCCGGTTCAGGTTTCGCCGACCAACCTGCTTGTAAAACCGGGGGATTTATCCCTGGAAGAAATGATCACGCAGATCGAGGACGGCGTGCTGATTACCGACTTACAAGGTCTGCACGCGGGACTGAACCCGCTGACGAGTGATTTCTCATTGCAGGCCAGCGGATTTAAAATCGAACAGGGCAAACTGGCCTATCCGGTTCATTTGATCACGATTGCGGGGAACTATCTTGAAATGATGAATTCAATTCTTGCCTTAGGCCATGACGGCCGTCAGGATTTGAACAGCGTGTGCTGTGGATCCCTGCTTGTCGATCAACTCGCAATATCTGGAGAATAATTGTTGAAATAATTATTACATTTATTTAAAACACAGAGAAATCTGTGTTTTAATTTTTTCTTAAATATGCTGGAAAATTTTACCTTTGGCGTATAATTGCGTTTTGTATAGGGTTTTATATAGAATTGAAAAAGGAGGAAAGATCATGACATGCCAAATCTATGGCTACGTACGCGTATCGACAAAGGATCAAAACGAAGACCGGCAGATGATTGCGATGTTGGAGTTCCCGGTTCCCGAGAAAAACATCATCGTCGAAAAGCAGAGTGGAAAAGACTTTAACCGGCCACGTTACCGGCGGCTTATCCGCAAGATGAAAAAAGGCGATCTGCTTGTGATTAAAAGTATCGACCGCCTGGGCCGCAACTATGAAGAAATTATCCAGCAGTGGCGGTATCTGACCAAGGAAAAAGGGATTGATATCGTCGTTCTGGATATGGCGCTGCTGGACACCCGGGAGGGAAAAGACCTGACCGGCACCTTGATCGCCGATCTGGTGCTGCAGCTGCTGAGCTATGTCGCGCAGACAGAGCGTGAGAATATCCGCCAGCGGCAGAAAGAAGGCATTCAGGCTGCGAAACGCAAAGGCGTCCAATTCGGAAGACCTAAAATTCCAGTTCCCGATCAATTTACCGAGCTCAAGCAACAGTGGAAAAACAACGAAATTTCATCACGGCAGGCCGCTTCCCAGCTTGGCGTTCCGCACGAAACCTTTCTGCGGTGGTGCAAGCGTCAGGCTTAGTTTTCAGCCTGCCATCTAAAAAAGTAGACTTTTTGTGACATTCAGAATATAATAAATTTACAAGTGAAACCAGCTGATTTTCAGGCTGTTTCGGGATGGAATGATCAGTAATAAAAAGTCTGATTTAATTGACAAAAGGGGGGCAGAAAACAATGCCGAAACCAAGTTTACTGGAGCTTCTGGCAAATCAATGCGAGTGTCCTTATCTGTCCGATCTGCATACGCAGCCCTATCATTACCCATTGAGGAATGTTGTTCTTCAGCTTGCCGCAGACAATTACAGCGATCAGGAATGGCGCGATAGCTTTGCGTATATTCTGGGACGGAAACCTCGCGCCCAAACGGCGGAAGAAATCAAACAGGAGCTGATTCAGACGATCGGCGAAAAAAAATAGAGATCCGGGTGTCCGGATCTTATTGCGTTTTTAAAGCAGATTTTCAAGTTTATCAGCACATAGCGGAAAAGGCAGGATCGGCTGCGGATCTTTATCCGGAGTGCGCAGCGTTTTTCCCCATTCCACCACGTCATGCCAGCCGCCGAGCTTGTATCCGGCTTGTTTTAGACAGCCCATCGGTTGAAAACCGGCTTTTTGATGCAGATGCTCGCTGGCAGGATTGGGGCAAGTGACGACGGAAACCAGAGTGTAGTAGCCCTGAATTCGGGCCAGCTGCTCCAGTTTACTCAACAGCTGCGTCCCCAAACCCCGGCCGCGCTGATCCGCCCGCAGATAAATTGAAACTTCAGTCCACCATTGATAGGCGGCACGTGTCCGGAATGGATGATAATAGCCGTAGCCAAGGATCGTCTGATTTTCATCGGTCATTACGATCCAGGGATTCAGCGCCGTCACTTCCGCAATCCGTCGACGAAACTCCTCGGCATCCGGCGCTTCTGTTTCAAAGGTGATCGCCGTTTCTTCAATATATGGCCGATATATATCTGCGAGCGATTGTGCATCCTCCATCTTTGCCCAGCGAAAATAAAATGTCATTTTCATTCCCCCAATGTTTCAGATTTTGGTCTTATTATAAGCTATAAGTTGGAAACCGTAAATGCAGGCGTTAAACTAAATTGTGAATTATTCATGAAGTCGATGCAACACGGCTTTTGCGGCTTTTCAGAACATGTTAAAATAGAAATAAATAAGGAATTGCCGATTTGAGGTGAAAGTATGAAAGAAAGGGGTTTTTTACGGAATTATCCATTAATAAGTTTAGACATAGCTTTATTTATCTTTGTTTTGTTGGACTTGTTATTAATACCTTTAGGAATTGGTAAAATTATCAGAGCAAATTGGTTGCCAGCTCTTGCTCTTTTGGTTTTTCAATACTTCTGTCTGAGTGATTATAGAATAAAAAGATGGAAAGGCATGGTTATTTTAACTGTTGATTTCCTTCTGGGAGGTTTATTTCTCAATATCTTTCCTGATCAAATCTTAGGAGGGCCCATGCTTGCCAGCGGTCTGGGTGTTGTTGTCTTTGCTGGAATTGAAAAAATATTTCCGTTCAAGAAAAATCAGCGCGAAAAGCTTTTATGCTTTGTCAATTTGTTTACTTTAGTTTATTTTCTCTTCTTTCCTTCCATACACGGAATTAAAAGTATATGTGAAGTTACTCAACAACTAAAAAATCAAAGGCAATCTGAAGTCCGCTTTGTAAATACAGTCAATTATACAAAAGCAGAAGTTTTCTTTGAGGATGAAATCAGTGAATTGACTTCGAAGGAACGTGTCCTTGATTACTATGGTTTTATCACCTTTGAAAATGGTAAGAATATTGGATTGATTGTTAGTCCCCATACCGGTGAAATTATTGTGGAGAAAGCTTTGAAAGAAAGTCCGGAAATTATGTTTTTAATGCTCAAATAAGTAAAAATGAGATGGGAGATATAAAATGAAAGGAAAAGAATGGAAGAAGTACATTCTGATAGTTCTTATTGTTTTGTTGTATGCCTTGGAATTAAGTCTTTTATGGAATTATTCTCATCGTATGTATAAAGGAATTATTGAATTTAATTCGATTTTCTTAATTGGCCCGATCCTTTTTCTCATTTGGTTGTTTTTTAGTAAAGAAAAATCTCAAGCTTGGATGAAGAATGAGAAATTTGGAAGGGTTTTAGCAGTCGGACATTTATGTTTTGGAGTGCTTTTTTTGTTAATTCCGTATGATCTTTCCTATCTGTATTTTATTTCTTTTGCCGTAGGATATGGGATCTGTTATTATAGCTCTATAAATCAGATTTTGAACAGGGGTAAGCGTCTGTCAGCGTGCGCTCTATGTATATTGATGACAGAACTCATTATGACTGTTACTTTTCCGCTTATAACTAATTTAAGAACTGTTGATAAAGCTGAAGAAGTTTTAATACGAATGGGATATACCGAGATTGAATATCATACGAATACTTCGCCCATTAGTATCAGTTGGGTCTTTTCTGATCCTGTACCGGAAATGAGTGAACAAGAGAAGAAAACAGATTTATACGTTTATACAGCGATTCGGCAAGGGGAAAAGCTTGGAATTCTGATTAGTCCGACAACAGGACGGATTATAGCTCAAGCGCCCATTTCTGAGAATAAAGTTTTAAATCTATTAATTCAATATTAAACTCAAAAAAACATAGAAAGAGGTTATCATGGAAGGGAAGACTAGTTTTTGGAACCGATACGGCCTGATGCTTTTGGGAATCCTGCTTTATGGAATAGACCTCGCGTTGATCATTTTCGTTACACAGCGGTTGTATAAGAATATCGTAGAGGTGTCATTTGTTACGGCACTGCTTCCGATGAATTTTGTGTTCTGGCTTATGCTCGGTAAAGAGGGCCGGGAAAAAAGACGCGAAGATGAGCTCAATTCCAGGCTGTCCCGATGGCTGGTGCCGCCGTTATTCTTTGCCATGGCGCTTTATATAGGGGTCGAGATGCCCTATATGTTAGAATGGGGTTATAGTCTTGCCATGGGTGCGGGCACTTTATTGTATCATGCTTGTTTACGCAAACGGATTCCAGGCTGGGGACAGCGAATCTCTGAAATATATGTCTGCATTTTGGTTTTAGAATTCTTTCTTTTCCATTGATCACGGGAATGAAAACTGTAAATCAGGCGGAAGCGATCTTGACGCAACAAGGCTATGAAGACATCCACTTTGCGGTCAACACTCCTCCTTCCAGACTGGAACGGATCTTTAAAGCTGACGTGCCCGAGTTGACGCGCAGTGAAAAGAAAACCGGATTTTATGTGTTTTCAGCTCTGGATCAGGGAGAAGCGGTCGGCGTGATAGTCAGTCCAGCCAGCGGCCGGATTGTCAGGCAGGCGGCGTTATCCGACAATTTAGTATTGGATCTGATGATTCATCAGTAAGGAGGACGGCATGGATACGCTTAAAACGATGGGGAAACGAATGAAACCGATTTTTGTGTTCGTGCTTTTGGAAGCCCTGCTGGCCGGCATTTTGATCGGCTGTCAGACGCAGGGGCTGGATCTGGATGGAGATCTGCGGCTGATTCTTAGTTACTGCTTTGTTTTATTTGTCGCTTTGTTTCAATGCCTGGATTGTCCGGATAGGAAAATGGATCCGAAGAAATGGAAACATGCCATCTTGGCTTTTATCGCCGTTCTGGTTTTCGCGCTGTTGTATGACCTGCGCTGGGTAGATAATTGGAATTTGGTGAGAAACTTGCTTTCTATGGTAGGCACGGTAAGTACGCTGATTCTCCTTCTGATTCGTTTTATCCGTAAGCGGAAACTTTCCGTTGTCACAGGCTCAATACTGCTGATGGCCAGCGAAGGAATCGCCGCTCTGCTTTTGACCTTCCTGTAACCGGAAGGATTTTTAAGCAAATTACCTTTATTTTATTACCAGTCATGATATAATGGATTCGCATTTCAGGTGCAGGAAACTGCTTAATCGGGAACAGAGTGAATTTCTCTGACTGCCCCAGCAACCGTGAAGCGGACAAACTTCCAACAGCCACTGTATATTGATATGGGAAGGCGGAAGGGCGGATGAAGCGAAGTCGGTAGACCGGCCTCAAATGAAAGAAGTCTTGTCTTCTGGGTGAAGGATGAAAGGCTAGGCTGTGATTAGCTCTGTTTTAATCATGGAATAGTCAAACTCACTCATTCTGAATTCAGGAATGAGTTTTTATTTGGAAAGGGGGATTGGGAATGGATCAACGCTGTTGCGCTTATTCGTTTCTGAAAGAAACTTCGCGGCAATGTGATTATGAGGTTGCCAGCGATGAACTGGCGTCGCTGATCGCCCAGGCGGCGCATTCAGCCAAGCATCAGCCGGAACTGCTGAAGCTGTGCGAACTGGTCTATCATGCCAATGGTTCAATCCGGGGACGCCTGGCGATTCGGGACGAGGACTTTGAATGGCTTGATCAGCTGTATGTCCGTCTGACGCAGGAAAACGGACCACTCCGGCAATTTGTGCTGCCGGCTGGCTGCGAAGGGGCCTGCGCGCTGCATGTGCTGCGCAGCCGGTGCAAAGCGGTGCTGCGGATCGCGTACGCCATCGACCGGGAAGAAAAATCGGTATCGGCGATCCTGCTGGATTTCTGGAATCTGTTGTCCAACGTTTTCTTCCAGATGGCACTGAAGGAAAACCGGTTGGAAGGCGTGAGCGAGATTCCGTTTGTTTCCCGTAGCTACGATGTCGGTTAAACAAATCGCGCGAATCGCGATCATGGCGGCGATGATGGCCGTGGTGTTCACGATGTTTTCGCAGGTGCTGTATCTGGAAGCGATCACGCTGACGATCGCGGTGCTGGCGCTGACGTTTGAGCGGCGCGAGGTTTTCTATGGCGCGTTGGTATTTACGCTGGTGAACATGTTGGTGCAGGGTGTTTCCATCTGGACCTTCGCTTACTGTCTGATCTATCCCGTCTACGCACTTCTGTTCGGCAGCTTGAAGCCGGTGCTGCGGCGGCATCGGTGGGCAGCGGTTGCGCTTGTCGGCCTGTGCTCGTTTGCGACGGGCCAGCTGCTCGATCTGCCGTTTATTCTGTTCTCGCCGAAAGTGACGCTGATTTACATTGTTCTGGGCTTAAAAACGTCGGTTATTCAGGGATTAGTGAGCGCGCTGGAAGCGCTGTTTCTGCTTGATCCGCTGCTTGACCGGCTGGAAAAGATGGAGAGGAAATAAAAAATGAAGAAGAAATGGATTGCCGCAGCCGCGATTTTGGCTGTAATTCTGGTCTGTGTGCTGGGCTTCAACGCGCTAAAGCCGAAGACGGTGGCCGGCGCAAAAACGATCAATGTCACCGTCGTCAATGAAATCGACGGCACCGAACTGTTTTCCGGAGCGATCAAAACCGACGCGGAAACCTTAGGCAAAATGCTGGAAGGAGCGCCGGAGCTGAAAGCGAAAATGGTAACAAGTACGTACGGCCGACTTTTAACTGCGCTGCTGGACGTAGAACAGGGGGATATGGCGACGGGCCCGTGGTGGCTGTACGAATCGGAAAATAACGAAGCGTGCCAGGCGGCGGGATTCTGTCCGGCCGTTGATGAAACCCCGATTCAGGATCAGGATCATTTCACATTTAAATACACGAACAGCTATTAAAACCGCGATAACCAAACTTCGTTTTTTGCAGGAAGCAATTATCCCAACGCAGTCGGATATCGGGTAAGAATTTGTTGGATTTTCCAGAAGCATCCGGCTTTGATCTGCGGAAAAATATGGTATAATAAAAACCATTCAGGCTGAAGAAACGAAGGTCAGGATTCATGGGGAATGTTATAAACCCAAAGCAACGTTAGGAAAATGAATGAGAAACAAGGTGCGACAGGACGGATGTCTTCGCCGGCCTTGTTTTTCTTGCCCATAGACAGTAGGAGGAATGCAGAGATGGAAATTGAAGTCATAAAACGCGACGGCCGGACGGTCCGCTTTCACAAGGAAAAAATTCAAAATGTCATTGAAAAGGGGTTTGCCAACGTCGGCACACATTGCAGCGAGGAGAACGTCAGGAAAGTCCTGAACCGGGCTTTGAATCAGATTGAGGCTGCCAATCTGCCGCAGATTGAAATCGAGAAGATTCAGGATCAGGTTGAGGAAGCTTTTGTCGAGGAAGGCTTCATTGAGGAATACAAAGCGTTTAAGAACTACCGTCAGAAGCGCGCGGTGGCCCGGGATTGTTTCTCATCCCGTCAGCACCGGCTGATGAAAACGCTGGAAAACTTCGGGATCAAGGACTCGAAGGAAGTCAATGAAAAGCGTGAGAACGCCAACATCAACGGCGACAGCGCGATGGGGATGATGCTGCAGTACGGCAGCACGCTGACCAAGGCCTATACGACCTCCTATTGTCTGGATCCGAAGGTGGCGGCCGCGCATGAAAACGGCGATATCCACATTCATGACATGGATTTCTATCCGATGGGCACGACAACCTGTCTGCAGATTCCGCTGGACAAGCTGTTTCAGGGCGGTTTCAATACCGGCCACGGATTTCTGCGCGAGCCAAAGGACATCGCTTCCTACGCGGCCCTGGCGGCGATTGCGATCCAGTCCAATCAGAATGATCAGCATGGCGGTCAGTCGATTCCGCTGTTTGATTACTATCTGGCTCCGGGCGTCATGCATACCTTTAAGAAAAACTACCGTCAGGCGCTGACCGATTATGTCGATTACACCCAGGCGCTGAACATGGAAACGCTGAATTTGGCGCTGGCCCAGATCGACAGCCTGAGCGATTTGCGGGCTGTGGAGCTGACCGGCGATCAGCTGCCGTTAGTCTATGAAAAAGCGCTGGCGAAAACGGAACGCGCGACGTATCAGGCGATGGAAGGCCTGATCCATAATCTGAATACAATGCATTCCCGGGCTGGCGCGCAGGTTCCGTTCAGCTCGATCAACTTTGGAACGGATACGAGCGAAGCGGGCAGAATGGTTTCCCGGCAGCTGCTGCTGGCCATGGAGAGCGGCCTGGGCAATCATGAAACGCCGATTTTTCCGATCCTGATCTTCAAGATTAAGGAAGGTGTCAACTACAATCCGGGCGATCCGAACTATGATCTGTTCCAGCTTTCCTGCCGCGTTTCCGCCAAGCGGATGTTCCCGAACTTCGCGTTCATCGACGCGCCATTCAATAAGCAATACTATAAGGAAGGCCGGCCGGAAACGGAAATCGCCTACATGGGCTGCCGGACGCGCGTGATCGGCAATGAGATCGATCCGGAAAATGAAGTCGTCGTCGGCCGGGGCAACCTCAGCTTCACCTCGATCAACCTGCCGCGTCTGGGCTTAAAGCATGGCGAGGTCTTACAAGGGCAGTGCGATCTGGCGGGCTTCTATCAGGAACTGGACGAAAAGATGGATCTGGTGAAGGATCAGCTGTTAGAACGATACCGTGTGCAGTGCGCCCGCCGGGTCAAGAATTTCCCGTTCCTGATGGCGCAGGGCAACTGGCTGAATTCAGATCAGCTGGATATTGAAGATACGCTGGAATCGGTGCTGAAGCATGGCACATTGACGATCGGCTTCATCGGTCTGGCGGAATGTCTGAAAGCTTTGATCGGCAAGCATCATGGCGAAAGTGAGGACGCTCAGCAGCTGGGACTGACGATTGTCACCCGGATGCGTGAGCGCTGTGATCACTATACGAAGCAATATGGCTTGAATTTCTCTCTGATCGCGACTCCGGCTGAAGGGCTGTCGGGCCGGTTCATCAAGATGGATCAGGAAGAATACGGTAAGATCGAAGGGGTGACGGATAAGGAATACTACACGAATTCATTCCATGTCCCGGTTTACTATCCAACCGATTTCTACCACAAGCTGTCGGTGGAAGCGCCGTATCACGCTTTGACCAACGGCGGGCATATCTCTTATGTAGAAATGGACGGCGATCCGTCGACCAATCTGGCGGCGTTTGAGAAGGTCGTCCGGATGATGAAGGAGCTGGGGATCGGCTATGGGGCGATCAACCACCCGATCGACCGCGATCCGGTCTGCGGCTTTAACGGAATTATCAACGACGAAT
>QFCE01002005.1_pt1 | contig 13388 bp, 19 predicted proteins | sample 5346091 | NCBI WGS metagenome assembly QFCE01 (sample SAMN09062252, study PRJNA434731) | Human gut metagenome, whole genome shotgun sequencing project. | isolation source: stool timepoint A chromium assembly | host: Homo sapiens | collected 2015 | reverse complement strand
ACCGGTGGCGTATTTCTGCTTGCAGCACACTGCCATCGCCTTGGTGAACAGCTTACCTCGTTCCAGCAGTTTTTCCTCCTCGCCCAACACAGCCACCATGATATGGGCCTTGTGCGCTTTGGCCACCTCTACGGCCTCTGGCCACATATAGTTGTTTTCGGCGTTGATCTCCGCTTCATTGTCCGGGATGTGACCGTGGAAGAGTGTCACGATCAGCATCATGCCGCCGACCCGCATTACCACAGCGTCATCGCTGTTCTCATCATCTTCGTCGCCCTCATCCGGCTCCTCATCTACGATGCCCCATTCTTCCCGTAGATCTCGGATCAACTGCTCCTTGTCCCATTCCGCTTTGGAGAGGAGCACAGACCCGGCAAAGGAGCCCTTACGGTCAGTTTTCTCCTCGTCGGCGTCATCCTCAAGATCCTCTACATCTTCATCCGGATCATAGAGGGATTCATGCTCCAGTCCGCGGACAAATTCCTCAAAGCTGTCTGCCAGATGGGTAATCTTGTAGTCGTTTTCCTGATCCACATGGACTACCGCAGGCTCTCCCTGGGGGCCGCAAGCTCGGTAGTCCAGGAAAATCATATCGTGTCCGGCGCTTGGACAGTCGCAGATGGCCACACCGATGGCAGGATACTCCCACTCATCGATCATAAACTGGCTGCCCAGCTCTCCGCAGAGGGAGCAGCTCTTTTCTCGTCCGATGCCGAAAATGCCGGTGATGGCCACATGGTCATCTGCCCAGCAGGTAGGTTCATCGCAGGGATAGCAGGTGTTCACCGGAATGCCGCCGTTGTGCTGCTTCATCAGCCAGATGTAGGCGGCGGGCAGCTTGTAGCCCAGTTCCTCCTCCACGCTGGCGATCAGCTCATCGGAAGGCGGATCACTGACATATTCTTTCAGTGCATACCAATTATCATCCCAGAAGTTGGTGAGGTCGAAGCCCTCAAATGGAGTATCACCGGGCACGAATTTGGCCTTCTTCTTCCGGCTGCGCTGGCGGTTCCGGATCTCCGCCTTACACTCCCGAATTACTGCCGGGGCATTTTCGTCCTCGGGGTCCAGCTCCGCCCACCGCTCGGCGTAGGGGATGGCCTTTTCCTCCTGCCATAGAGATACTGATAGCCATAGGCCATCCGCATATTCCACTCCGCCTTGTCCTGGCCTTCCTCCCGGACGGACTCCAGCACCTCAATGGCCCTCAGAAGGGCTTTGTCTCCCTTGGATTTCAAAGTACCTTCGTCATGGTCCCCGATGATGGCGTAGTTCTCCAGTGCACGGGCCAGGGCGTAGGCGGTGCGGTAGTTCCTCCAGTTCTCCGGGATGGCATTCAGTGCCTGGATACAGCGGGTGTACTCATCCTCGTCGTTCCACTGCTCCAGCTGCTGGAAGAAGGATTCGGCGTTCTGTTGGGTGTAAGGAATATAGTCCATGCCCGTCAGCGTTTCGTCCAACTCGTCATCCTGATTCTCAGTTTCTGTCCCATCATCTTGTTGCTTTAGGGGTACAGAACCGGCTTCACGGCGGAAGGTGTGGAAGATGGCCCATGGGATGTCCGTGCCTTCAAAGAACTCTTTCGCCATGTTCAGCGCCTCTTGGATGTCCCAGGCGATGAAGTCCACATAGCCGCAGTAGCGGCCGGTGGCCCCGCCGGTGAGAGTGAGCACTTCCGAACCATCTCGCCGGTGAGCACTTCCTCCAGCTTGTCCCGGAAGTCGAAGATCTTCTGACTGCCTTCCTCCTCCCGCAGGGTATCCAGGGGATAGCAGAAGAAGCCCGCCACCGCGCCGTCGGCATGGAGATCGTCCATAAAATCATTGTCGGCATTCAGATAGCCGTTGATGAGCGGCACACAGCAGGTGGAACCGGCCATTACATCCAGCCGCCAATCGGCGTCCGGGTCCTGTTTGGGTTCCATTTTGTAACCAAGGTAGCTCTCCAGATAGGCTTCCGGGTCGGTGGAGAGCTCCAGGCCCTGCTCCCGCAGTTTGTCGGGCAGCTGGGACAGGAGGAAGGACGGCTCTGCCTTGGGTTCCTCCAGCACATCAAAGCTGTCTATGTATCTCATGTGGGGGATCTCGCCCAGCACTTGGTCGGTGAGGGTGGTGAGCATCCACCAGGCCCGGCCTTCTTCCTCCCGGAGCATAGGCAGCAGCTTTTCGCAGTAGGCGGAGATGGCGAAGCTGTTTTCACCCTGCTCCTCCAGCCAGATCTGCACATCATCCCCGGAGATGTCCAAGCCATTCTCAGTACGCAGACCGATGTTCTGGAGGGGCTGACGGCCCACAAGGATGTTCCAGTGCTCCAGCACCTCCTTGGGGGCGTGCTTCTGGAAGTAAATCAGCTCAAACAGCTTGACCTTGTCGCCCTCCGGGGTGAGGATCAGCTCATGCTTTTCGCCATTGAAGCCCATCTCGAAGGAGATTTCGTCAAAGGCCAGTTCAGCTCCTCCATTTGGGCCACGAGTTCTGCGCCGCGGGTGTGATCCTTGTCGTCATCCATCATCTGGCGCAATTCTGCTTCCATCTCGGCAAAGGTTTCCCACCAGTTCTCTGTCCGCTCCCGGAAGCACTCCCAGAACTGCGGCAGAGAAATACCCTTTTTGCACGAGTCAATTAGTTCCTCCATGTCCTGTCGGGTGTTGAGCTTAGGATCATCACCGGGATGCAGTTCCAGAGCTTTTTCAAAATGCCGCAGAGCGCGGCCCTCCTGATCCAGATAATAATAGGCATACCCCATACGGAAATTCCAGGAATAAGTATCTCCCAGTTCCTCCTCATGGGACTGCATCAGTTCCAGTGCCTGGTGAAGCAGCTTCCTTCCCTCCGGCTCGCTGGAGTCCGCCAGATTGTTGTAGGCGCGGGCCAGCTCCATATCCATTTCCGGGGTACGCTCCTCGGCAGAGATTGCCTCCAGTGCGTCAACGATTTTCTGGTGTTTGTCCTCCTCATGCCACTTCTGGCACTGCTTCAAAATATCCATATCAGGGTCCTCCTCGTCCTCATCTGGTTTCCAGTCTTTGATCTGCTGGAACACGCCATTTTCATCCCGCTCAAAGGCGCAGGGAGCGGGGGTGTTCAGCAAAGGGATGATGTCGGGATCGTCATTGCAGATCGTGTTCAGCTTGTAGATCCCGGCGTTGTTAGGGTCGTCCATGTACTCGTCGCTCTCATCACCGGCGGTAAAGCGCCAGCCGCTGTCCCAGCCGCCGTCCGGCTCCTCCCTGTAGCAGTAGCCCACCTTGCAGCCCTCCACTGTGATGCGGTTGGTGGCGATACAGCCATCGGCGCCCTCCCAGTCGGGAAGCAGATGTTTCACATCTTCCGCCTTTACATGGTAGTCCCGGTTGCGGCCAGCGGCCTCGTACAGTTCCTTCCGCAGCGCCTCCACATCCCGAGCCATTTCGTGGATCTCCTCGTCGTCCATCATCTCACTGAGGTCATATTCCATCGGGTTCTGGGCAAAATCCGCGAGGGCCTTGTTCATGGCGTCGTGCTCCTCTGGCGTGGCGGTGATGCGGATGCGGCGGGAGGAGGTGTTGTACTCATCCAGATCCTGGAGGTTCACACTGCCGCTGACGCTGCACTCCAGCAGGATGGCGGCCAGATCGGTGACCACATCAATGGCGAAGTGGAAGTCCATCTCCACGCCATCGGAGTGTGTAAACTCCAGATACTCCACGGTCTGGTGGAAGTTCCAGTTCTGCTTGTCCAGCCCGATCTTGGCGAAAATCTCGCTGAGGGGGATCTCCTCCTTTTTCTGATCCTCTAAAAATGCCACAAGGTTCAGACTGTCATCGGAACCGCCAATAAAGTTGCCCCAGTATTTTTTGATATACATTTGTCGTGCCTCCTGTTCTGAATCCAGTCGATCAATGAGCTGATTCAAGTGTTCCAACCACGCAGGAGCGATCTCACCGCTGTCCTCGTTCTTCCAAAGATCCACAATCTCACGGATGCCGTCCTCGTCCGGCACCTCGTTTTTGATGTCGGTGAGCTGCCGCAGCAGGAAAGCAAGGGCTTCTTTGGATGCTGTGAAACCGGTGACTTTATCCCATATAGCTTCTTCATGATCGTAGTCCAGCTTGCGTTATCCTTCCATTGGAAATACAGCTCCGCCAGAGCCATCGCAGTATTGTCAAAGAGGAAGTCGATTTGTGAGAAGTCAGATCCCAGCATGACTTCCTCTTTCATCAGTTCGATCATCTCGCCCAGATCCATTACCGGATGCTCCGGTACATATTCATTTTTGAGGATGTCCAGTACATCCAACCCTTCGTCACGCTCTAATGCTTTTATGCCCCATGCTCCCATGTCGGCACCTCTCTTTCTTTATTTTGTATCAAGCTTCTATTGTCAATCATAGTTCTCCAACCGAATGATAGGCCGATAAAAGTCATAATCTCCGTTTAGTTCATTGTCCTCCTGCACTTCCGGCTTACAGTGGGGCGAACAGGGTAGGAAACCGAGAAATGGACCCAGCCCACCGCAGATATTGCATCCGCCGTCACCGCCGCAGGTGGTAAGCCTATCAGCCTGCACCACTTCCCGCATATAGGGATCGTAGGCGATGGACAGGCCGAAGAAGTTGGGCTCCTCCATGTCATAGGGCCGGTTCTCATCCTCATCCATGTTCTCAAACCAGTGCAGACGCATGGAGTAGTCTAACCCATCTCCCCATGGAAACAGGGTCCGACACCCGCCGCCACACAGGTAGGCCCACTCGTCCGCCGTGGGCAGGGAGAAGCCCCTGTTTTCCAGCATGGCAAGAAGCGCATCGTAGTCTGTGTGGTTATAGATACAGATCTGAAAGCCCTTTTCCGTCCGCTCAATGCGGGCCGACTGATGCAAGGTAAGACTGCTGCTGTCACTCCAGGCAAAATCACGGAATTCCTTCAGCCAGTCAGGGTGGACAGTCAGTCTGGGATCATCCATTTTGACTGGCTCCCAGTTAATTTCCTCCAGCTCCCGGCCCACCAGCATGGGTCCAATGGCCGCCTGCCGAACAGGAGCCATGCTTTCCCGAATCATCTCCTCCGGGTCCCGCTCCATTTCCCATTCTCGGAACAGATACTCCAATTCCTCCCGGCTCTCCTGATTCAATCCCACGGCAAACTGCTCCCAGCCCAGGGTGACGGTATCGCCGGGGACAAAGACGAACTCCCGACCATCTTTCTTGAAGATGCCGGTGGTGCAGCTCTGGCCCCAGCGGTCAAAAGTATGTAGACCGAGAAAGGTCATATCATAACGGCAGCCAGGCTCTCCATCAGCGCTGCTTCTCGGTGGTGTCCATTTGATTGAATTAGGGAGCGGACAGTCTCGTTCATAGCAAGTCCTCCTACAGCCTATCCAGGTTTTCCTGTAAATCGCCCTGCATCAAGTGCTGGGCAATGGCTTGGTTCAGTGGCTTATGGGGGTGATAGGCTGCCTGCTCTACATCGTGCAGGCACTCCTCCATCAATGCCTCCGGAGAAATGCCTTCCCGTTTGCCATAAAGATGGCCGAAGGCATAGCACACGGACTTGAGAAAGTCGAAAATATAGTCGTGATTTCCACGCATACTGGGCAGGTCGTTGAACGAGCCCATACCTCCGTATGCCCGAAGATGGTGGGCAACCTCCCGCCGCTGGTTCCAGTCCTGAATGTCCCGCTCCAACCAGTCGATCCAGTTTTGGAACTCTGGATGGTCTGCCAGAAGGATGGAGCGCAGACAGGTCAGAGCCTCGGTATAAATATCAGACTGTTTCATTGGCCATCGCTCCCCCAAATACCTCCATAGAGCACACCATCTTTTCCAAGGAACAACATCCGGCTGCGAAGCAGGCTGCACTGCTCCACAGCGACCTTGTTTCCGTCACAGGTGGGAATAGCCTCCTGTTTTTTCCCAAGGTGATCACCATGAGCGGTAAGGAAGTAGAATTTATCCCGTTGCTGGTATCCGCCTTGAAACAGGAAGGTATTGCCGGACGGGGCAACAGAAAAAGCTCCGCTTCCTTCGATTGGCAGTTCAAATACAAAGTCCTCTTTGAAGTTCGTCCGCACCAGCCGGAATTCATCGTAATAATAAAACCACAGGTTTTCTTCTTCGTCCAGGCTGATGGCGTAGCAGTCATAGATGGAATAGTTCTCATTCTTCCAGAGAGGAGTTCCCTCCGATGTCCATGCAATCAGGCCGCAAGCACCCAGAGGTTCATCCCAACCGTAATTACCAAATACACCTTCGTCAAAGTAGCTGGTAATGATGGTGCCATCTTTTTTTACCACACAGTCTTGAATGCCATCCCCCAGGCAGAAACGGGACAGCACAGCTCCGTCCCGGCTGACGATCCAGGCGTTCTGGTCGGGGCCGTTTTCCCGATAGGCGCATCTTGCCCCCAGCAGGAGGAAGTGATCACCTGCGGGCCGCAAATAATGAAACTGGAACTTCAAGAGGCCAAGAGGAAACAGCGTCGTTTCCAGCACCCGCTGTTCCGCCCAATCCAGCTGGATTTCCACTGCGGTATAGGTGGAAGGAGTGCTGAGCCAGTCCTTACCCTGTGTTTCGGACGGCTGTTCCATGAGAAGATAGACTTTTCCATCCCTTGCCGTGAAAAAGTCTGTCACTTCTGTGCCCTCCAGATGTTTTTCCCGGCGCAGCTGGTCCAGGTCAATGATGGAGAACAACGGCAGATTTTTGGCTTTTATAGGTTTGTTCATAGTGTCTCCTCCTGGCTACTTTAACGCTCCATCATAGGTGTGGCTTTCCCAGGCGGCCTCAAATTCCGCCTGCTCTATGACGCAGGCGTGGAACTCCTCACCCCAGACATGGGCGTTCAATTCCTCCACGGTGGGGATCGGCGTGATCTCGATGGCGCCGTCGTAAAGGTCAGGGATATTGCGGGTGCGGCCATCTGCAAAGATGTCAATGGAGTGGAGGGCCAGCCGCTCATTTTCTGTATCCACTTCATAGAGGATCACCGACGGTTCTCCCTCCGGTGCGTCCTCCCCAAAAAGCTTGATGTACTCCATCATTCCATTTCCCTCATTTGAACCAATGCCACCCCGTCATGGTGCCGGTTACCTCATCTATCTGTATTGCAATATCATAATTGCCGCGACAGCCCAGCAAGGCCGCGAGATGATCGTTTTCCATAATCAAATCATAAAACTCAACCGCTATGTCTTGGAATTCCTTCGGAATTTCCAGTGCAGAGAAGAAATCCACTGATTGAGCATTTTGGAAAAATTCAATGGCCGTTTTACTGCATTTTACTATAATCCCTGTTTGAGTGGTCAAATCTTTCATGCTTTCGCAACCTCGCTCATGTTCAGATACATCCCCATCGTTTTTTCATTGTCACAGGCCGCCCGGATCATTTTGGACAGCAGCATCAAATCGTCGATGTATTGGGAGTACACGCAGAACACATCCTCGTCAGAGTCGAAGTGAAACAGATCCACGCCGCTGTTATTTTCCTCGAACTCCTGGATCACGCCCCGGACCAGCCGCTCCCAGTCTCCGCTGCTTCCAGTCAGTCCCAGCCGACGGAATACTTCCGTCCGGAATCCATTGTTGATTTTCAGCAGAAGGGAGAGCGCATAGGGGTGGTGGGGAATGAGAAAGAATGGCGCAATCTGCTCCGGCTTCACCCAGATTTTGAAGGGCGGACGCGGTCAGGTATCCAGGGCAAGATTTCCCATTCGTCCTCCGGCCGGTTTCCGTATTGGCAAAGGTCTTTCATAGTGTTCTCCTTTGTTCTGTCACATTTTTAATCCTGCTCTCGATAACTGGCTTCAATGTCAATGAAGCGCACATACACGGCGCAGACTTTGCCCTTTGCGTCATAGCCGAAGTAGACGGGATAGTAACCGTCACCCCAGCCAGAGGAGAAGATGGGCAGGTTGCAGTCCGTGTCCGGCACGGTCCAGTTGAGCCAGTCGCCGCAGTCCCCCTGATATTTGGGGTGGGCTTGGGCGTTTTCCTCCAGTAAGTCGCAGAACAGGTCGTTGTAGGGGTCGATGTCCGGGTCCTCCTCCAGCCGCTTGGCCCAGTATGTTTTGAAAGCCGCCTGGGTCTGGATGTCTGCAATACACCCCATTCCGGCATCTACGCCGAAACCGAAGTAGTCATCATCTCCCAGTGCCGCGTCCAGATTCTCGTTGCCCACCATGCCCAGCTCATAGCGGACAGGCTTTTCCCGGCTGACCTCCACCTTGACGCAGGCATAGCGGTCGCCGTATTGTTCGCTGGGCACCACGCAGATTTTTACGGGATAAGTTCCGGCGGGGATCGTTTGAAGGAACGGCAGAGTGTCCTCCAGCTCCACCAGCGGATCACAGGCGAAGATCTGCCCGGTGGGGAAATGGACGGTGCCGATGTCCAGCACATCCACCGCCATGTTCCCAATCACTTTCTCTGTGAAATGGGCCTCCAAGTCAACTTTGCAGGTCAGTTTATCCTTGATGCTTCGTATTTGTTCAGCCATTCGGTCGTAGGCATATCAGTTTCCTCCTGTTGGTTCTGCTTCTTGATGTACGCGCTCTTAGAGCCGTCCCAGTAGCAGTTCACACACCGGCCATCCTGGAAATGATGGTCACAATTCGGGTAGCCGTAGAGAACATGGGCACATTCCGGGCACAGCCCCATCATCTGTGAGGAGCCTTTGAAAAACAGGCTTCCGCACTCATCACAAAGGGCCAGTTCTTTTTCTGCCATAGGGTTCACCAGTCCCGTTCCCGGATGGCCTCCTCGGTGTCAATGGGATGCCAAACCACTCCAGAATGTAGGCCACGGTTGCCGCGATACATTCCCGTGCCACCGTTTCGATCTCGCTGTCGTGCTCGTCAAACTCCTCCTGGAGATCATTGATGCCGCAGACCGCCTCGTCCAGCGTTTCCTGCACCACTTCGGTGTCGGTTTCGCCGCTCTCCAACAGGTCGATGACCTTCTGAAGCTCGTCTTTTACCTTGTCCACCAGAAAAGTGGGATAGTAATTGTCCTGATACATCTCGTCCAGCAGTTTGTAATTGGGGTCAAATGTTTTCATAGGGATTGCTCCTTTCTTCGTGCTCGGCAGTCATGCTCAACTCGATCTCATCGTCGCTGTAAACTAAGTAGAGTCCATGAGGAGCCTTTCTATCGAAATGCAGTTCAATGTCACAATATTTGAGGATCAAATGTTTCCCGCTGCTTCTCATGGTGGAAACGGCATCGGGATTCCCGAAGATTTCTATGACCTCATCCTGCGACATTCCGAATTTCAGCGGTAAAATGTCCCGTGGATTCTGCAATATTTGATTGCGCCAAATCATAAAGTCCTGTTTCATAGTTTTTCGTCCAGTGCCTCCACAGTTTTCATGGCAGCGGAATCAAATTTGCACTGCCGCAGTTCCCGTTCGATCAGGGCAAACACATCGGGAAAGCACTCAATCTCATCCTGATACTCATATTTCGCATACAGTTTCCCATACTCGGAGATCCAAACTTCTGCCGGGTAGTAGTAGCCAATATGACCGATAGGCTGGCATTTTTCACCGACAGCCTGTTCAATCTCTGCCAGTTCACAGCCGGACATATCCCGAAAATAGGCTTCTTCCAAATGGTTTTTGATCCCGTTGACCAGGTAAGGAAACAGAGCGAATTGGAAGTCAGCCGCCCAGTTCAGTTTTTTCTGCTCCAGATACCACTCACAGCACAGGCCGAAATACTTGCGGTAAAACCGCTGGGTAGTCTTCATCATAGGGACACCATGATCGGCGTAATACTTCTCCGCAATGGAAATGTCCACTTTTCGCCCTTCCTGCCATCCGGCGTACTCCATCAGCTGCTTGACCTTGCTTTTGAGATCGCCGGAGATGGGGATGCGTTCTTTGATCATGGTCTCACCTCTCATTCGTAAGCTGATCCTGCACCTCTTTGGGCAGGTCATTCCACAAAATATCGTATGTAAAATCCCGAATCTCCGGGTAACACTCCCGTGCGGTCTTTTCCGCAATATCTCTATTCAGGTAGTGCATCTCTTGGTGGAAAAACCAGTTGAGTTTTTCCATCAGCCGATAGAGTCGGATCTGTTCTTCTTGGGTCATGGGATTGCTCCTCCTATTTCAACTTTAGCACAAATCCCCAGATGCTCACCACGATCAGGAGGACACCCAGCAGGAAGAACACCACACGCCGGTATCCTCTGCTGTGGCGGTGGGCATCCCGCGTACCGGTAGGGGTCGCACATCCAGTTCCAATTCAGAATTGAGCCAGCCACGGACACAATGCCCATGATCAAAGTCACCCACTCCCAGTGTGCCTGTAAAAAAGCTGTGATCTGCTCGCTGTTCATTTAAGTTTCCTCCTCGCCTTCGTCGTCGCGTATCACCTCATACCATGCTCCATCTTCACTGCGCATCTGCATGGTTCCGTAAGGTAGATTCAGAAATCGGGACAATATCCGGGTCGATGCGGCAGATGTCCCGGATATCATAGAAGCCGCAGTGCGACTCGTAGTATTCATCACCTTCGCCGTACACATCGCCCTCATCCCCGGAGTAGAAGGCCCAACCGCTCTCCCAGCCCATATCCTCGCGCTCGGGGAACAGCCGGTCCATAATCTGCACCTTGCACCCATCCTGGGCGACGCGGTCGGAAGCGTAGCAGAACAGAGGGCCGTCCCAGTCGGGAATGACAGCCGGTTTCCCTTCCGCTGCCCGCGCCACGCGCTCCTCGGGGTCATCTGCAAATTCTGCTTCCAGATACTGTTGATACCGCTCATCCAACAGCTGCTCCACACTCTGACGGATTTCTTCGGTATATGGCAGAAGTAGGTAGGCCGCGTCTTTTTCCGCAATACTGTTCCAGACGCGGTCTTTGAGCCTGGCCAAGACGATATTCCGGCAGTCCCGGAGGTAGACATAGGGGTTAAAACGGTTGTCCTGGGCGTACCACTGGGCAAAGCCAGAGCCTCTCCGGTCAAAGAACTGAGTAGACAATTTCCCATCCAGATTATCCAGGATGAACACCCGTAGATCAGGCCCCTTTCCGGCCCGAACCGCCTCCACCACCTCCCGATGCCGGGAGAGGAATGGGTTACTCATTTGGCCTCGTTTCATAGCCCACCCCAGGAAGAAGGCCATCCGATTGCAGGCATCCAATTCATCTACTGGCAGGTGAAGCGCCCGGATTTTCTTGATCTGCTCTGCGGCGTTGTCCATCTCCGCCGGGTCGTAGCTGATTTTCTCCCGGTCTGTGACCACATTGAGCCGGTGCGGATTGATGACCTCCAAGCTCTCGTCCGGGCAGAGGTCCAGCAGGGCGTCCGAGCCGTGCTCCAACTTGTATTGGATCTCCTCCCGATAGAGGGGAATCACCTGATAGAAGTTGACTTCGTCCCCGTCCGGCAGGCGGCAGAAAAAGGAGTCCGTCCCAAACACACCGGGATAGAGCAGGATCTCGCCCCGCAGGTCCGTATTCTCTGCAAAGGGGATGCCATCCTCACCCTCCATAAGTGTAGTTCTGGATTCCAGCCCTACCTCCGGGTCCTCCATGGCGAAGTGGGCGGTGGCCAGCATCATCCGGATGGGCCAGCTCCACCGCTCCTCCCGGCAGTCCGCCTTTGTCAGCCTCCAGTCTCGGGGCAGGTTGATGAGCAGCTCCGCCCGTTCCAGTTTTTCCTCCCGACGCTCCTCCGGGAAACCCATCCGATGCCGGCTCAGGCCCACAGTAACCAGGGTGTAGTAGTCATGATCCAGCCGGGGCGGGATGACGGCGATCTCCAACGGGTAATCTGGGTCGCTGTTGTCTGTGAGGAGCTGGGTATAGACACCGAACTGCTGGTCGATATGTACTTTCACATGGCCGAGGATGTCATCGTCGGCAGGGGGAATGGTCTCCCGCCGGATAATCTCCTCCCGCTCATTCCAATCCAGTTCCAAGGAATTTCCCTCCTCCAGATACTCCTCGCAGTCCCGCACCAGCTTTTGGGCGTCCGGGTCATCCGGGGCCAGAGCCAGCCATCGTTTTGCGTATTCACAAGCGGTGGTTGCTGAACTATATGCCATCAGGCAGGAGTAGCCCATCCGGGCGTTCCAGTAGGGATCGTTCTCACCCTGGGTGCGGACGGACTCCAGCAGTCGGATGGCGTGCTGGATGAGGTTTCCGTCCACTTCACTGTCGGTTCCGTGCTCTCCATGATCTCCCAGGACCGCCAGATTGCTGTAAGCCCGACTCAACTTGACGGTTAGCAAATAATCTCGCTCCTGCTCCGGGATAGCCTCGATGGCCTCAATACATCGTGAGAACTCGTCCGCATCATTCCACTCCTCAATCTGCTCCAGCAGTTTTGTTTCTTCTGTCTGATTCATCATTTCACCGCCTTTTCTGTGTCATGCTTTGCCTTTTTTGAAGTGTCCACTGCCTCGCCAGGTGTTGACCACACAGGTGAAGATCTGGCCGCAGTGCTTGCACCTAATCATGTGAGCCATAATTTCGTCTGCCCATCCATCCTCAGTCTTTACCTTCTCCAGCGGGCAGGTGGAGTCCTCTGCTATCAATTCAAATTCCCCCTCCGACACCAACTGCTGAATGTAAGCAATACAGGCCAGATAGTCCTTTGGGGCGTCAAATTTTCTCCATGTTTGAATGTTTCGGCAGTGCTCGCACATAGTGGACGCCTCCTCACGCAAATACCTGCTGGTATTTCTCTTTTCATACTGTGCGACTTTTTTAGGTCTGCTGGTGCTGCATGGACACGATATGACAGTCCGGGCAGAATTCCACATAGAGCGTGCCCTCCGCACAGTCAAACACCATATCCCACTGGATTTGGGCCAGATACTTCATGGGCTTGCCGCAGTGAGGACAGGTAGTATATTCCGCGTCCTGCACCCAATTGGCAAAGCCGCCGATGGTATTCACATCCTGGCAGGCCGCACCGTAAAACAGGGGCACAGGCGCTTCGCCCAGCACAAAGGGATTTTCCGTGAGGGCCTTGTACTCCTCGGGACTGACATAGCAATCCGTCTTCTCCGCGCCGTCAAAGAGTTCGGAGGGAAAGACCTCCACGCCGCCATCCAGAGCGAACCGGTTGAAGGCGGGGCCTTTGAGGAATCCCACGCAGCTGGGGCAGCAGGTGGCAGTCAGGATACCATCCAACCCCAGAAATTTCAGCCGCTCATCCCGGCCATCCAGCACCAGCATGTCCACCATGCGTCCGCCACAGTGGGGACAGGTATCTTCCCGTTCTCGGCCAATGCGGACGGGAGATTTCTCGCTGGTGGTTCCTTTGACCATAGGATAGCAGGTATCGAAGTTGAGCTGGATTTTCTGGCCCTCCTTGTCGAAGGTCCAGCCTCCGATCTGCGCATAGCTGGATGGGTCTACATAGAGGCCCTTGCGCCGGGGCCGGGGATTTCGCT
>QFCE01002253.1_pt1 | contig 13528 bp, 11 predicted proteins | sample 5346091 | NCBI WGS metagenome assembly QFCE01 (sample SAMN09062252, study PRJNA434731) | Human gut metagenome, whole genome shotgun sequencing project. | isolation source: stool timepoint A chromium assembly | host: Homo sapiens | collected 2015 | reverse complement strand
TGGGAGAATTCGGTAGACCTGGATTTCCTGCGGAATCTGTGCTGCCAAGTTTTCTGCGGGATTGTTTCCGGCTGCGTCAATGTCGGTGGCAATATAAATGCTTTCAATATCTTTGCGCTCAGAAAGAAAACGCTCCAATGCTTTCGGTGAAACACCACCGAGAGAGAGATAACTGCGTTCTCTCCACCCAGCCGGATATAATGCAATGTGTGACAGCATATCAATCGGTGCTTCAAACACAAACAATTCTTTTCCTTTTCCTCTGTAACAGAATCCATAGGATTTGTCAGAACCTGTTACATCCATACGGAACTTAGCTGCTGTTCCCCTGCAATGAGCGTATCGTGGAATACCATTGGTATCTTTTCCAACGAACACAACATTGTGATGTTTGGCATCTTCATAAATCAGGTCATCTGCAATAAATCCTTCAACCAAGTCTTTCGGAAGTTTTCGTTCTTCTGTCATATACTTGATAATTCTATCGTTGGATTCACAGCGAGGCGGAAGCCTGAATTCTGTCTTTGGTGTCGACTCCACAGCAATTTCTATTGCTTCTTCTCCAATCAGCATCTGCATAGCTTCCGGAAAAGTTTTGTTGTAAAACTCCATTACAAAATCTATTGGATAGCCGCCTTTGCTTTGACTGTGGCGGAACCACTTGTTGCCTTTTACAGTAAGGCTGTCGTGATTTTTCCAGCGGTATTCTCTCCCGCTCTTCATCAGTTCCTCTCCCTGTGAACGTAGAAACTGCTCCAGGTTCACCTGATTTGCTCTGTCAATTTGTTCTTGTGTATAACTCATTGTTCCACCTCCTGATTACAATGTGGTTTCTTTTGTTTTATCGGTGTGCAGCATTTCTGGGTGTGTTTCTCGCATCACTTTATCTACATCACCTTTAATCTGATATAACAATGTCAGTTCTTTTTGGATAAGTTTGTATTGCTGATATTCCTCTTCTCGCTGTACTGACAGTTCAGAAAATTCTTTCTGCCATGTGCTCAGCGGAAAAGGTTCTTTTTCAAAACCTTTCTCTTTCAGTTTTCGTTTTACCATGTAGAACCTGCGAAGCTCTCCTTCGTGTTCTGATTTGTATTTTTCTTTAGCCTTGGTAAAGCGATATTTTTCTTTTTTCAGTTCATCAGCAACCGGCTTCAATTCAGAAAAAGTTTTGACATCTTCCATCAGCTGCTGAAGTTCTTTCAGGCGTGTCTGTTTCTGATTCATGGAAGATTTACTGGCTTCCACTTTTTCGTCTACAGAAGAAAGATACTTTTCAAAATCACTGAGAGTAAGTACACTTCGTTGTTTCAGATAATTACACTCGTCCATGAAACGCTTCATGTTGCTTTTCTTGGCTTTGGTTTTCCCTCTGTTGTAGGTCATTGCAGTTTGATTACGCATAGTGTGCGCTTCACTGAGCAACTGCGCCAGATAAATTTCCTGTGGTTCTTTTAGAATCTCTTTCGCTTCCTGAATCCATTCTTTCAGTGCAGCAATGGTGGCTCGCATACTGCGAAGCATACGATTGGTAGCTTTAATCCAGCGGTTCAGTTCTCCCTTTTCGGTGCGGATGCCTTTCTTCTCCATTTTGCGAATCTGCGGTCCTTCGTGAACAGTCGGAATCAAATCCAAACCCTGATCTACATAAGAGCGATGGTCGATACGGCAGTCCAAACCTTTTTCTTTGAAATTATCATTGACCATATCCGCCCAGGCTTCACGCCACATATCCAGCGTTTCCGGCTTGCCCCAATTTGTTGTAGGAACGGCATCGAACTCCCCCCCGCCATTTTCCTTTTTTGATACGGTTGCCGTTCTCATCCAGATGATATTCTCGGCGCTGCTTTGCTCCCCATGTTCCATCTGCGTTCAGAGGACGAATAGGAACTAAAACATGAAAATGTGGATTGGGAATACCACCTTCTTCTTTGTCTGGCTTGTGAATTGCAAGGTCTGCAATCATGCCATCAGAGACAAAGTATTTCTGAACAAATTCTTTTGCCAGCTCGATGTTTTCTTCCAAGGAAAATTCATTTTGCAATGCCATGTCAAAGCTGTAAGCAAGCTGTGCATTGTAATTCTTTTCTACCTGTTCCACCTCATTCCATAATGTAGACCTGTCAAAAAATCTTTTTGGTGCGTGTTCCGGCAGAATAATCTCTGTCAGAATGACACCGCCTTTCTTGGTGTAATCGTGAGTTTCACCATCCCAGAGATTATGAAGTTTCTCACCGGCACGATAGGCGGCACTGGCAACAGCAGTTCGTCCTTCGCTGCGTTTAATTTGAGTTACATGGAAATGATATAAAGCCATTAACCCTCACCTCCCGTTTCATGTCTCTGCATAGCTTGTGATACTAACTCCTGCACCTCTGGTAAAGCGAAGACCTGTTCCATCAATGAGTAGAACTCTACTCTTGTTAAAGAATCTGCTTCTTTTGAAATGCTTTGGATAGCACCTCCCATATTGCAAAGATGATGTGTTCGCTGCTTATCCGCTTTCTTCTCAAGATGCTTCCTGCGATTTTCCAAAAGCTGAATCTTGTGTTGATACTGCTGAACCTTTAATTCAGCTTCTTCTTTTTGCTTCAAAATGGATTCTCTTTTATTTTCCATTTCCTTATCCTCCTGTGAGTATTCATCCTTGCCACACAAGCAAGGTATGTAAAATGAGATAGGCATCAGCCGCAAGAGTTACCTCTTGACCGGAATGAAATTCCGCAATATGTGAATGTGTTCAGTCACAGGAGCATCTACTTTCGGAGAACGCACATACCGTAATTGAATAACCGGTATAGAAGTGCGCCCTTAGTTCCTAAGGGAAATTTCTTGTTTACAGTTTCAGCTTAATTCTTTCACCACCAATTTTTTAGGGTATGCAATGTCAGAAACCGGACATCTCATGTCATTTCTGATTTTATCAACCTTTTTGAGTTGCTTTTATTGCCTGGTTGGTAGAATTATCTTTGATATTCATATTACCAGTATCAAAATTTCCTTTTTTCCACCCATCAGGTTGTGCTTGTTACGACAGTCCAACAGAATGCCTTTGTTATACAATTGACACTTGCTGTTGTTACCATAATCTTATCTGGACAACCGATGCAAGGCGATTGACTGGTAGGCCGCACTTTGACATCTACCAATTACACCTCTGTATAATTTAATTTTAATAACACCTTAATTTGTGAAACAGAGCGCAATCCGGTGGATTATCCACCGCAATACGGCGGATTTCATCAAATTACTCTCTGTTTCAATTTTCTCATATGCTAAATATGCGTAACACTTCCAAATAGTCAGGATTACTATGACAGGTTGTCAGGCTTAAGCTCTGCAATAATTATCCAACATGTGAATACAAAATCACACTGAATAGATTCAAGAATTAACTATGAATATAATTCACAGCTTCTGCTTTAATTGTCCTATGAACATTCGATAATTAACAGTACATCAGATGTATGATTCATGTTACTTTGCATGTAATGTTTTCCCCTCTCTTTCAAATCTTCACAAACAAAAAAGCACCCAACCGTTAAGTTGAATGCTTTCGCTATACCATTATTTAATTTTGTTTTAACTTTTTGAAAGTTAAATTGCTTTGCGTACCTTATTGAAAAATTATGTTCAAAAACACGCATAAATTCGGTCGTAAAATTTTGCGATTGCTTTATTTTCAATCGTAAAATGGGCGCACTTATCCCTACAACACTCCCAAGGTCGTCCATTCGTCACACTATATCCATTTCCTATTTTTGTGCAAGTGTACACTTTTAGGGAATAGCCAATATAAATCGAACTGACAACATCCACTTAGGAGCTGACAGTTGTTTCCTTATAAGATGTTGCGTGACATCTTTGTGGACCGTAGATTGCCATTATAAGGAAACAGCCATGCATATTGGAAATGCATGGCTGTTTTGTACAATTTCGACTTAATATCCATAATTGAATAATATTATCAAAATTATTCCACTATTGTTTAGGTTTGTATTTGCTTGCAGAATCTTTAGGCACAGCATCTACTGCTACAACAGTTGCTGGCGACAATCCTTTAGAAATCATCTCTTCTCTTCTTTTCATCACCTTTCCAACCCTGTAACTGTTACTGCCTGTATCGACAACAACAAATATTTTCTTTTCTGTGTTTTCTGCAATAGCATACTCTTCAATTTGCACTTCTAATCCATGTTCACAATCTTGGTTAGAAGTTAATTTCACTTCAACAACCGTTTTATCTATGCCTCGACTAACAACAAAATCAGCCGGCCCTCTTCCACTATCAGTCTCTGGACTAAAATACCAATTAAACTTATTACAAAACATCTGTCCTACTGCATAAATCATTCTTTGTACCAGTTTTTCAGATGGTTTATCTCCACATCCATTGATTACAGAAGCTCCTCGATGATATTCCACCCATTCTTTGAAGTTTTCAATTATTTCAAGAGCAGCAGAATAGGAATCATTAGATTCAGAATTTGGCATTTCATATGTATCAATTAAATAGTTTGTTATATACTCAGGATTCCTGAAAATATTAAATGGCAACGCTGGCACAGACTGATATGCACTGATGATTCTTTGAAGCTTATCTGGGCGTTTAAATATCTGTTCCCTCAAGTATTCTTTTCTTTCAGCAGTAGGCATACGCCTCCATGTATTACCAATCTCTTCATTTATTTCTGTACGAATCGCATCGTTTTCTGCACAAACACGGTCAATATCATCCCAACAACGGGCAATCGGTAACTCATGAAGAATACATTCTGGCAAGAGCAATATATATTTTCTTTTATATGGATTTACTACTAACCCATCCTTAAACTGATATTTAGGATATGTTTCAGGATTAATCTCTAACTCTGTCAAAATTCTTTGTGTATAGGCCACAATATCTGAGTAAATAATTCTGGCAATCATATCACTCAACCTATCCGGTCCAACATTATCCTCAAACAAACCTACCAGATGAAATATTTCTGGTTGCTCACTTCCGCTTTTAATGATTTCATAAGCATCTTGAATAATCTGTGCTCGAAGTTGCTTCCCAAAACCCGCACCATGTTTGCCAAAAGCAAAACCAAGATTAATTCCATTTACTTCCGGAAAATTAAATCTCTCATATGCTGCACGATAAAGACGGCTACCCGGTGTGGCTCGCTTTAATAGCAATCCAATTTCCCTAAATCTGTCGTTTATCTTTTCATATGATCCAGTAAATTCTGGAACCTCACATTCTTTTAGACATTTTAGGTTGATGAAAAACGAACTATCCTCATCGAGTAACACATCAAAAACTCCAAGTTCTTTCATCTTTTTTTTTGAAATATCAAATTCAGTTGTAAACAGCTTTGCTATTACACTCACCTCATTTCTTTCTGTATAATTTTCTACCAGAATCATGACAGTATTGGCTCATTATCTACATTGAATAATAGGATTTCCTCCCATCCCTTGAACAATTCCCGTCAATTAATTACATTAAACTTGCGCCAAACTGTTCAATAGTAATTTCTGCATCACGATCTGACACAGGTTTTCCCATTGCTTTTTCAATCAATCCTAATAGCTTCTTCGCTCTGTCAACGAAGTAGGCGTCAAAATCATCTCGAATCAATGCATCATAATCTACACAGTGTGATTCGATGCGTTCTTTGAGTTCTGCTTCTGTCAACCCACTTACTTTTTTAAGAATTGTTTTTGTATATTCACTCGGAGCATTACCGCCTATCGAGCGATTAGTAGCTGGAAGAATCGGTGTTTTATTAACAATGGAATTGTATCGTTGGCGTTTAATCCCTTGTTTCACACAATATGCTTCTGGAAAAATGTGATGTATATCAGGGGATTCCAACATACTATTCACAATATCTATAGTTGTGTCATTCATAAAATCTCGGCATTTTTCCTTATACAACAATGCCATAATTCCCTTATATGCAGCACTCAATCGAGTCTGCAATGTCAGCAATCTCGTCGATGCAAAGAAAGCACTATTTACAGTTCTTCCTGGATTAGGTCTTCCAAATACTTCGTCAACAACATCCTCAATATCATTGGCATACCTTGTTTCATTGGCACCGCCATACATCTCGCCCAAAATTCCACACCAATACCACTTGGACAGTACAGAAATGGTGTTGGCCTCATTACATTTGCTTTTACCTAAAAAGGCACAAATTGCAGCAAGTGGAATCAGCTGTGTTGTGTACGGCAAATCTCTCTGGCGAAAAACATACTGATATTTTAGTAAGAAGTCACGGGCGATTCTATAACCAGTCAATACCTGATCACGATTGGCAACATACGATTCATATGAAAGATTTAAAACATCTTTTTTCTTACAGCTTACTGTGCCAACTTTGCCAGCCTGTTTATCAATATAGCTGGTGTACAGAGCCACAGTAGTTAAAAAAGTAGTTTCGTCAATTCCGTCCAAGAGATCCGTCCTCAATGTATCATTGATGCCACGAATCTGCTTTTTGCAATCTTGCCAATCTTTTCGCAAGTCAAATTCCTGTGTTGCATATGTTGCGGTTACCAACTCAAAAACAGTCAGTGGAACACCACCGGTGTTTACATTTTCAAACACCTTACATACAGCCTCTCTCGGTGTCGTTTTATCCAGCGTTATAACAGGCAATTTGTAGCTCACGATTGTGTTGATAACTTCGCTTTGGAAATCTTCAAGTAATTTAAGTGCATCTGCCTGACCAGTATAATACATCATGTATCCAAACTGCCACTTCATCAAAGCGTTGCTATCAAAAGCAATGTTTACGGGAAACATTTTGTGTTCATATTCCTTCTGTTGATCAGAAAGATCCAGTTTAACATCTCTATCAAAGTTTTCCTTGATTTTTCTATCTGACGGAACAGGCAATACCGCATCAAAACGATCTTCATTTTCATCCATGCACTTTTCCATAGAAAGATAATAGTATCTTTCTATTTCCTTGCCTTTATCAGTCTTAGTAGCAACAGGATTTTTTGAGTATGTAGCCTGATAAATAGAGGTTAATCTCTGCTGTCCATCAAGTACCAAAAAATCCGGAGCTAAATCTCGTAACCCCACACCTTTGATAGTTCTATACTTGAATTTAATATCAGGATTACCATACTGTAAGCGCATAATAGCACCCATTGGATAGCCCTGTGACAGGCTGGCGATTATGCCACGTATTCTGTTATCATCCCATGTCCAGTCTCTTTGAAACTCTGGGAGCTGTGTTTTTCCTGAATTTACTTCATCAAGAAGTTGACTCAGGTTTGTATCTAATGATGAAGGAGAAATAATCATATCTTGCCTCCTTATTTTGCGTATTTCTTAAAGTTTTCAGCCTGCTCTAAAACTTCCTTATAAACATCATCCAACGTAACAGGAGGATAATCAAATTCATCAAGAAGGAGAATCAAATCCACCTGAAGGTTGGCTTTAATATCCTCACGAGTAGACCAGTCTGTATATCGAGCTTTATCGTCTACAATAATCTTAATCCTCTTGGACAGTTCGATCATCTTATCGTCGGGGTATTCAAATTCATATTTTCTTGCAACCGCTTTCAGGATGTCATAGAACGCTTTCTCCTCATAGTCAATTCCCATTTCCTTGAAAGAGTTCTTTTCTTTCTTCAGTTCTTCCAAAAGCTGTGCAAGCTGCTCTGCGACATCATCCAGAACCTCATTAGCGTAGGCTTCATCACGACGGCGGTTATTGTATTCATCAACCACACGTTTAAGCCTGTCGGCAAATTCCACACCAATGATCTTATTGACCTTGCGGAATTCATCAATCGCCTGGGAAAGAAGTCTCTGCAAAATCTTGATTTTAGTGTTAGGCAACTGGATTGCGTTAATCTTGTCCATATATTCATCACTGAAAATATCAACAGAAATATGCTTTCCAGTTTCAAACAGTTCTTCAATACCGTCCGACTGAATTGCACCCTCCAGCATTTCACGAACACGAGCGTTCATCTGTGCAATGTCAGGAGCATCACCTTTTGTGAGCTTGAAAAGGATAGAACGTACAGCACAGTAGAAGTGGATGTAATCTTTATCCTCATCAGACAGCTTATCGCTGGAGCTACAGAGGTTAAATGCTTGCTTCATTCTCTTAACCGCAGCCATGAAGCGTGTTTCCAGTTCTTCAGACAACTGAACGTATTCAACAGCTCTATTCAGACAGGCGAGCTGCTCTGTAGGAGAGCCATGGAAATAATCATGGCTATTGAAGTTATGAAATATCTGACCAAGGACTTCTAACTGATCCTTTACAATGACAATGCACTGTTCCACACCCTCAAATTCATCACATTCAAAGTTCGTGTATTTTTTCAATGCCAGATTCATATTTTTCTTGATGCCAATATAATCGACAATCAAGCCCTTATCCTTGCCCTCACAAACACGATTGACACGAGAAATGGTCTGGATCAGCGTGTGCTGCTGAATCGGCTTGTCAATGTAGATGGTATCCAGCTCAGGAACATCGAAGCCGGTAAGCCACATATCCACAACAATGGCAATTTTGAAGTTGGATTTCGGATTCTTGAACTGACGGTCAAACTCTTTGCGGTCATCTTTTGTACCAAGCATATCGAAAAGCTCTTTATCATCATCCTTATTACGGGTCATAACCAATTTGAGCATTTCAATGGGCTTAAGTTCTTTTTTATCTTTCTCACTCAACTCAACTCCGTCGGCAGCTACTTTCTTTACTGCCCATTCAGGTCTGAGTTCAACAAGGATTTTATATAGATCGTAGGCAATGTAGCGGTTCATGCAAACGAACATTGCTTTACCGGCTACAGTAGCACCTTCAGCTACACGAGTCTCATAGTGATTGATGAAATCCTCTGCCACAGCACGAAGTCTGTTCTGATCACCAATAATAACCTCCATATTGGCAACGGCTTTCTGGCTTTCTTCAATCTGATGTTCGTTTGCGCCCAGACGTTCGCATTCTTCGTAGTATTTTTCAATCTCACGAACTTTCGCCTGGTCAAGTGTAACTCTGGCGGCACGGCCATCGTAAACCAGATTGACCGTTATGCCATCACGAACGGATTCAGTCATAGTATAAGCATCTACCACAGGACCGAACACTTCGATAGTTCCATCAACCGGAGTGCCGGTGAAGCCGACATAAGTAGCATTAGGAAGAGAGTCGTGGAGGTACTTCGCAAAGCCATATTTACGCTCTACACCCGCATCCGTAATGCGAACCTTCTGGTCAAGGTTGATCTGACTTCTGTGTGCTTCGTCAGAAATACAGATAACATTGGATCGGTCGGTTAAAAGCTGAATGTCCTCGGTGAATTTCTGGATAGTTGTCAGATATACGCCGCCGCTTTCTCTGCCTTGCAGTTCTTCACGCAGCTTATCACGGGATTCAATGCTGACAACAGTTTCATCACCAATGTACTTCTTGGATGCGATAAACTGCTTGGACAGCTGATCGTCAAGGTCGGTTCTGTCCGTAATAATCAAAATAGTCGGCGAGTGGAAGTGAGAGCTTTTCATCAGCATACGGGTCAGGAAAAGCATGGTGTAGCTCTTGCCACAACCGGTCGCACCAAAGTATGTACCGCCCTTACCATCACCATCAGGTCTCATGTGTGCCTTTACATTCTCGAAGAGCTTGTTTGCTGCGAAGAATTGAGGATAGCGACACACAATCTTAATATCCTTATCGGAACTGTCAGGGAAGTACACAAAGTCCTTCATAACTGCAAGCAGTCTGTCTTTACGGAACAGACCCTTTACCATCGTTACAAGGGAACTGATACCGTCCAGTTCCTTATCCTCGGAATTGATCTTTCTCCAGGCATAGAAGAAATCATACGGGCTGAAGAAAGAGCCATATTTATTATTCGCACCATCACTGATAACGATAAATGCGTTATATTTGAAAATCTCAGGGATGTCTCTGCGATAACGCACAGTCAGCTGCTTATACGCATCCATGATAGTGGTATTTTCTTTGACTGCGCTCTTGAACTCAAGAACAACGACAGGAATGCCGTTGACGAACACAATGCCATCAGGGATACGCAACTGGTTGTTGATACCCTCGATCTCGAACTGATTAATCGCCTTGAAAATATTGTTTTCGGGAGTGTCGAAATCAATAAGTTCAATATAGATGTCCTTCTGCGTTCTGTCCTCACGGTTTAGAATGAAGCCATCACAAAGCAGCTTATAGAAAGCCTTGTTTGCTTCATACAAAGTACCGGAAATATTACGCAGCATAAGGAGGATACCATCAACCTCACTCGGTGTGATGCCATCCTTTGCATAGCGGTTATACAGATACTGCTTCAGATCGTCTTGTAGCAGCACCTCTGTTCTTTCTCTGTGTATTTGGCTTCCATTCAAATGAATGTACCCTTCATCTTTGAACAGCTCCATAATCGACATTTCTAATGCGTGTTCATTAAAATTTGCCATTGTGTTCACTCCTTTATACCAAACAAGGAGACATCCCACCTTGTTTCTAAATTGTTAGTCCTATTTCTTTTTTGTTGAATTCTTCTTTGTGTAGCGTTCCAGATGTTTGTCCGCAACAAATAGTGCAAATTCTCTAAGTTGCGGCACTGTAAACTGAAGTTCTGTATGAACAGGGGATCTTCTATCTCGACGATCCTTAATTATAATAGAATCTACAACTCCATTTTTGTTTTGAGGAGCAATGTTCATATGTGACAAAGCATTCTTTACAGTTCGAAATGTCTTGTCATCATCTGTACTATTTACAATAACACCCATGTTTTTGAGCTTATTGACACATTCTTGCTTAAATGAGCTCTGACCAGGCTTTGTACGTTCTGTCGGAAGGCTGACTAATCCCAACATACAGTTTAATAATAGTGTCACATCGTACTCAAAATCATCTTTGCACTGGGTCTGAACAATATTTTTTGTTCGTTCGACAAATTCCTTATCAAAGTATTTTATCTCCATTTTCGTTCCTCTCACATTACTACAGTATCTCTGCAATATATTGACCTTCATTTTTAGAGAATGTAACTTTTGCAGGAAAAAGTTTTATTCCCATAAGTGCCATTCCAACAACATTACAAGCCCATTCACTTAGTTCTTCTGGGAGCCTGAAACATACCGATTCTCCATCCTCCAAAACCGTTACTGTTGGGATAAAATTCTGATCTACTCCAACAGACAAAACTTCGAACGTCTGGGAAATTCCATGCAACGGCAAGAGAGGTTGCTTTTTGGAGTCAAAATATACCTTTCCGCCCCGCTGATTCAAATAGGACTCTTCATCAAAGGGGATTACTGGCTCGACCGGCAGCTTGAACCTTCTCTGCTCGAAATATCTTGCCAACTGCTCACATGCAAATGCATTAAAATATTCACCTTGCATATCTATATCTGCACGAATCTGTTCAACCGATTCAAAATGGTTCATAAAGTTAAGTAGGGCATTGAATACAACCAAATCATCCGAATAGACACCGGAATAAGACTTGTACCAAGCAGGTTGCCACTCACATATGATCCTGTATAGCTTTTTATACAGCTCCACTTGAACTTCGTTAAGACAGAACCAGCCCGTGTCCAAAATCTTTTTACTTGTGCCCTCGTCCAGAGATTGGTATCGTAGGGAATCACACAATCCCTTCAATAACTTAGATATGATACCTGCCATCATATCTGCCATGCGAAGTCCCGGATACTTGGTGGAATTTGCTTCATCCGAATTATCCAGTCCAGTTTCACGGGCGGCTTTCAAGGTTTTACTTTCTTCTTCCTCTTTACCTTCCTTATCAATAAGTAAAGTATAATTCTGTATTCCTTTCTCTCCCAGATACTTTTTGAAGCCATCAAATGACATATGATAATCCCAATCAAGCTCCGGACTTTCAGAAATATCATCTAACACCAGTAAGATTTCTTGGAAGGCCCTCGTTTCCGCCTGCTTCAACTTAGGATTGTTCTCATTGCATTTAATCCTATCTCGGAAAAATTTCTTCAGCCGCTCTAAGAATTCTTCAGGGGACTCGTAGAGACACTTGATAATTTCCTGCGGGCGGTACACCACCAGCGCTTTTGTGATGGAGTATTTCATTAAGTCGGTATCAACGAGAAAACGGTTTCTATATCCATGAAAAAGCTGTAACACAAGGTATTCAATCTTGCTGCCAACCGAAAAGTAAATATGCGAATCTTCGTCAAAAAGGGACAGAAAATCACTTACAAACTTGGCATTCTGTTTGTTGAGGGAGGCAAATCCGTGTCTAAATTGCTTTTGCTGGAACATCGTGCTTTTGATTTCGCCATTGCGATCTTTTCTGTCAGAATACTTTTCTTCAAAAGCAGCATGTCTCTGCAAAATTTCATTCTTTTCAGATGACCATCCCACAATCATAGTCACAAAATTGTCGTAATAGTTTGATGCACTCAAAGTATTATAGTTGATTTTTCTACTGTGTTCAGTTTCATCATAGTAGAATTCATATTTAGATGCCACAACTACGCCTCCTTCCCAGAATAATTCTTATACACTTGTCCAATGAATTGAATGGATGAACTCTGTTTGTTTTCTTGAATAATGCTTAATTACATATTCATAATTGCAGCCTGCATTATCAAACAAATCACCAATGTTATCAACATCATTTGCAAAAAGTCGGAAGTACTGAACGTCATACTCATCAAACGAGAGGTCCACACTTATCCTACAAGCTTTAAATTCTAATAAACTACAGCTTAAGTCATCGAAATATCGTGCTCTATCTGTACCTGTTGGATCTTGATATCGCATCTCATCATAGTCGGGCAGTATTATTTCATCCGGAATGTCTATTTTAAATACAATCATAGAATCCGACTTATCAACACGATGATGGCAGTATGCAAAGTATAGTGCAAGTGTTACCTCATTTGTAAGGTATACATATCCGTCTGTTGAATACCCGTCTCCATTTTCTTCTTTCGTAAAAAAACGCTCGCAATTCTTCTTTATCATTCTATCTTCAAAAATTTGTTGCGCTCTTTTATATGTGGTTCCATGATACAGTATCATAATCTTTCTCCAACTTGTAAGATAAATGATAATTTAGAAGCAACATTAGATGCAGTTTTTTGCAATCTATATCAGTCCATTGAGGATGAAAATGCTGTGTCCTTTAGCGATTTATGTTCTCTCGCTTCGAGCAAACGTGTTTTTGCTGAAGATTACGTTGTTGAAGGCACGCCATTTTATCGTGGCAAGGAAATAACTCAAAAGCGAAATGGCGAACCAATAAATGATCCTTTGTTCATCAGCAGTAAGCATTACGAAACCCTTAAAAAGAACTATGGCGTTCCTTCCTGTGGTGATATTTTAATTACCGCTGTTGGCACCATCGGAAATAGCTACCTCGTTGAAAACGAGGAGTTCTATTTCAAAGACGGAAATATCATTTGGTTAAAGGATTTCAAAAAAGCAGGAATCAATTACTGATATGCTCCCTTTATGAGAGACAGTGAAAAAACAAACTGTCATCATGAAGGG
>QFCE01001927.1_pt1 | contig 13600 bp, 24 predicted proteins | sample 5346091 | NCBI WGS metagenome assembly QFCE01 (sample SAMN09062252, study PRJNA434731) | Human gut metagenome, whole genome shotgun sequencing project. | isolation source: stool timepoint A chromium assembly | host: Homo sapiens | collected 2015 | reverse complement strand
ATAATTCTCTTCAGTTTTATCTATCTCTTCCAAAATCTTCTCTAGTACGTTCATTGTTCCACTCATCCTTTCTTTACCGCTTCGATAATCGCTCTCATAATCGAACCATGATCGCAGCATTGGCAATTATTATCACATCCAACTGAACAGCAAAACCCATTTCCTATATCTTTTATTTGGCTTATAATCTTACTCACATCATATACAACAGGCTGATTATCAATCACTTCATCCGGCGACAGCCCAGTATCCTCGTAATCCTTCAGCTTCCACAATGCCCCATATAGCTTCTCATAGGTTTCCTGTGAGACTGTCGCCCCTGGTGTTAAATCCACCCACGCAACACCTTTTAAACACCAATTACCCTGTTCATCTTTTTCGGTTAATCTACTTGCCATTCTTCTCCCCCTCCTGCTCCTGCACTCTTTTCATAGCCTCGCAGGCAAGCATACATGCCTTTTCGATTTTCTCTAATGCTTTCTCTTTGTCTGCAATCTCCCAAATTGCCCGTTTTGTTGTATCTGGATGCAATAAATAGATCGCCTCTTTATAATCCATGTCAGTCCTCCTCGAACATTCTTCCTCCTACTTTACATCCAAAAACCTCTGCAACAAATTCTCCCGCCAATCCGCTCTATGCAGCTCACAGGCATCATTTTCCTCTACCGGGCGTCCAAGCCGGTCGCAGATGCCGTAGTCATTTTCTGTGCATGTCGCGCATGTTTTATATGTCATTCTCTCACTCCTTTAATTATTCCACCGGATCTCCAGGTTCAGCCCCAGCTCCTCTTTGATGCTCTCGATATAGTCCGGCCAGGTCGCCAGGTCATCCATCAGCAGGTCTGCGCCTTCCGCAACCTTGTCCATAAACCGCTGGCAGCGCTTCTCTCCAAACCCGAAGGCATCATGCAGCGCTGCGATACTCAGAATGGTAAAGGTATCCAGCGTCATCTCCTTGATCTTCTCTGATGCCTTATCCAGGTCCTTTGCTGCCAGGGATGTATGGATTCCGGTCACGCCCCGAAACTTTATCTCCCGTTCCAGGGCTTCTGCACCGCCTTCCCGGACAATGCGCTGCGCCAGAAGGAGACCATCCTCCCTGCCGCGCTCATATTCCCTCATTTTGTTCATATGCTTTTCTCTCCTTACTCAGCTCCCTCGCTCTCCTAAACATCGTTTCCAGATATCCCATATATGCGAGCAGCATATGATCCACAAAAGAATTTTTATTATACTTTTCTGACAGGATATTTATCTGTTCCGTTACCTGTTTCCAGTATTCGTCCTTTTCTTCTATCCCAGCCGTTTGAAGGACCAGTGCGGGCAAGTCGATCTGGAGAAATTTAATGGTATTTGGGATCTGTTCGTGTGTCACTTTCATGCTTATGCACCACTTTCTACCTCAAAGCTCCGTTCAAGAAGCCGTTCATTATCTTTACTGAATGCCTTTATATAGCTCTGCTTTATCGGCCTGATAAAATGTATACCACTAGCTGATTTCGCCCGGGAGACAGCTACATAAAACTGTCCTGGATCCCAACAGCACGGATCGATATTAATCTTCTCAAAAGTCTGTCCTTGGGACTTATGGATGCTGATAGCCCATGCAAGTTTCACTGGGAACTGTGAAAACGATCCAACTTTCTTACGGACGATTTTCTCTTTGATTATTTTCTGTCCGTCTATTTCCTGCTCAGATTCCTCAATGACCTGCTTCTCAATCTCTTTGCTATGTTGATATAAGTTGATGGTCTTACCTTTATCTGTCCTTATCCGAAGATAGGGTTCCCCAAATTCTCCATTATCTACAATCTTCTGTATGATCCCAATGGTACCATTCACATAATCACCAAAAAGGTCGTTCACAGTTATCATTATCTTTGCACCGATATTCAGAACCAGTTCTTCTTTTGCAAAATTGATATTTCGTATGTCTGCCGGCTCCAGATCGCCACTGACCTGCGCATGGAATATCCTTTCTGTGCCTTTTTCAAGCTTTTTCAAAAATGTCTGATTGATTCTGTCAGCCTCTGCATTTGTCCCTACCAGGAACGGTGCTTCCGGAATCACCTTGTCCGCTTCGTTTTTCTCCAGATAACTGATTGATTTACGGACATTGTTCCCGTACTTGATGTCATTCAGGACATATTTGAACCCTTCTTCATTCTGACGGCACACCTCATCAAGCTTTATGTACTCAAAATTCATATCTTTCCAGTATTCCGACATGAAAGCATATCCGTTTTCATACTTCCCGCCTTTTCCGTACTCTGGTCCATACATCCGGCAAAGAATGTTCCGGTCATTGGACGTGATCACTGGCGGAAGCTGGTAAAAATCACCTATCACGATTAACTGGAGATCCTCTTTATCTTCACCCTTTAACAGCCTGTCTACAGCACGTTCCTCGTTTTCCAAGAAAATCGTTTTTGCAATCATATTGAACAGGTCAAAGCGGCACATGCTGATCTCATCAATGATGAGAACATCCGCTTCTTTTAGTAGATCTACCCTGGACTTTACTTTTTTCCTGTAATCCTCAAATTTGATTGAAATGTTAAGCGCTCTATGTACAGTCATAGCCCCATACCCGATATTATCCGCTGCTATTCCCGTAGTTGCAGATACCAGGACATTTTTTCCCGCCTCTTCTGCTTCCTGGATAAAGGTCTGGATGACAGTTGTTTTTCCCGTTCCCGCATCTCCGGTAAGAAAAACATTGCTGCCAGACAACATCGTATCTAATGCATAACGCTGTTTCTTATTGAGCTCCTCTTTTTTTATCATGTTACCCAATTTACTTCTCCTCACATCAGATTTAATTTTCAGTATTTTCTTTCTTTTTTGCAATATTCGCTTATTTTTTCAGTTATTTATTTTAAAGTTACCGTTCGTTACCCATTTATAAAATCATCCGGTAACGATTCAACCCCTTATTTTATACGGGTTTGCAGATTTTGTTACCGTGTTACCAAGTTACCAGGGTTTTTATATAGGAAACTACTTCCTGTGTATAAAAATAATACATACTTTTTTTATTCCTATATACATACTTTTTGGTCGGTAACTTCGGTAACGGGTAACAGCCTCAGTTAAATGGCACTGCCGGGTCAAGGGAAGCCGGTACAAACTGCGCTTCTTTTAGGTTGGAATCTGCTTCCGATACCTCATCAGAAATACGCATTACAATATACCTCATGGCCTTTTTTCCTTCTCTTCTTACATAAGTATCACGATCCCCACTGCAGCGGAGCAGTCCCCTGTTCATAGCCCATGCCGTAAATGCCTTCCTGGAAAATCCATTCTTTTTCAGTAATGCCTCCAACGGCGCGATATAGAAGAAAACATAGTCATTTCCTAATGTATCATTCTCCATGAAGCCCCATTGGTCTATATTGTCATACTGTGCATCGAAATGCTGCCCGTATACCACGATACTTTCCAACAGGAACTCATAGCACCTCTGGCCTTCTGACACATCCTTTTTTCTTGTAGGGATATTCGCAACATCCTCAACAGTCAACGCCCTGTCGTCCTGAAATATGAACTCTGTAGCAAGTTTGTCGGCCAGTAAGAGCGTGGATATGGCCATGACCTGCTTTGCCGGAAAATTGTATTCCTCAAATCCCTTTTCGATCTCTGCTTTCATCTCTTTGAGCTCGTCTGCCCCAAACTTCTTAAGATTCCCAACAAACACTCTCCCGGCAAAACCATAATTTTTCATTACGATGCTATTGATCTCTGCCGGATTATCGTAGATATCTTCGCTGCATTCAATCTCGATGATCCGGTTGATGGCACCACCGGAATCAGCAAATTCCGAAATAGGGTTCTCACCATTACATATGGTGACGTTGCTCCAGGTATTTTCCTTTGCAGCTCCAAGCTCCTTGTTTGATCTGCCTTTTCCTTTACCGGAACAAAGGTTATAGATCAATGTTTCATAGTTATCCCGGATATACTGAGAGGCATTTTTTGAGTCGTCCAGAATCATTGGGAAATTGTTCAGCATATCTGCTCTGGTCTCAAGGCTGGTATCTGTGGAGCGGAAATTCCCTACATAAGCCCCAGGTGACGGATTGCCCCAGACAGAAGCCGCTATATTGATAGTGACTGTTTTTCCACCGCCCGTCTGTCCGTAAAAATCAACGATGAACGGTAATACATCAAGGGGCTGTACAAGTACACTTGCGAAAGACGCAGCCAGTGCGATGCGCGGTTCCAATCTCCCGCAGTCCCGTACCTGTTTCGCCAGTGTCACCCATTTAAAATATTCGCCTTGCTCCTGTATGCTTTGGAATAGCGTTCTGAAACGATATTCACCGTCAAAGACAATGGAAAGGTCGTAAGGTACAAATACATTTCCATGCCACCCCAGCTTACTTGTAGAGTGCTGTATGTCGATCATGTCCGCATTCCACATCTCCAGATCCGCAAGATACTTAACAAGAAGCCTTGCATTTTCTGAATTGACCTGCACACCAAACCTTGCAAGGTTCGTAATGGCCCTGGAAGTGACAACATCAATTTTCGGGACTGTGACCTCTGTCCAATGACCGTCTCGTTTAAAAGCGATCGTTATCTGCTCTTCCCCTGTTTCAATGTTCTTCAGACGCCGTACTGGCATGATTGGATGGTGGCACACAAGGTCCCTTGCTTTAGATGTCTCCGAAGAAAAGATTCCATTTTCTGTCGCGATCCAGCTTCCGCAGGCCATCTGCGGATACGATCTGTCTACGCTGTCCGGAAAGAAATTCGTGATGTTATCAACAATGACCATTGACCGACCTTCCCGCTGCTCCTTTTCTTTTTCACGCTCAGCTTTTTGAAATTCATCAATGAATTCTTCTGCAATCTGTTTTGACCTTTCCGCTTTGGCACGGTCAAGAAGCCTAAATTTGGCTTCCGACCGGTCGATCTTGCTTTTGATTGAAAAAAGTTCTTCATACAATTCCTTCTTCATAAAATCCTCACGCTGCAGCTCTTCAATCTTTTCAAGAATGGTCTTCACCTCCTGCCTTAGCAGACAATATCCCATATCTGCTTTTTTCTTTTTCAAGCTCAAATTGGCACATATACCATTCTTCTGAACCAGGAAGAAATGTCTTGAGCGCTGTTTCGTACATAACAATGTTCTTTTTTACCTGTTCAAATTCGTTTGATTTCTGGACAGGAGCATATCTTTTGGCTTTGATATCCCGTATTTCGTGCCGGATCTGCTCCCGGCTCTTATTCTTTCTTGAGATATATGTACCTCCCAGTTCAGTAAATGCAACACTGAACGGAACAGATTCATACCGCATGACAAAATCAAATATGTCTCCGCCTGTCCCACAACCAAAACAATAGAAGGAATCTTCATAGATTTTACAGGAAGCGGTCTTTTCCCTGTGAAACGGGCAGCATATAAACCCTGCCCTGTTCTGCGTGATTCCATATCTGGAAAGAACTTCATACATTTTTACAGACTGCTTGATCTCATCCTTCGTCATGACAATAGCTCCATGATCCGCCGTCCGGTTTCTTCTTTTGTACAAAATTCAAATCGGACCCCATATTTATCCCGTATCGTACAAAGAGATTTATACAGCTGACATCCGTCTACCGCTTTTTCGGATATTACGGACCTGACCTTTTTACCATTTACAGTGCGCCAGATAACACGGTGTTTTCTTGGATTTTCCCAAAAATACACATCCCCCATCGTCTTGATATCTGCCCCATGCTCCACAAGTATGATGAGCTGTATGCCGGCCTCACGTGCTCTGATAAGTTCTGCTTTAAATCTCTCATGCTGCTGGCATACATTCCCACATAACTCCTGTAAGTCTTTCTTTCGGTCAATGCAAAGCTTTGCATTGTCCAGGGACTGATAATCGCCACAATACAGCTTTGAACGAAAATACTGCACTCCGAGACATTCAAACTGTTTCTGGATCCGCTCCCATTCTTTTTTATGTTCCCGTGTATCAACCTGTATGACCATTCATATCACGCCCAATCAATTAAACGGGAGCTCTTCCTGCATACTGTCCGGGATGTTCATAAAATCCGTACCTGCCGGATTCGCTCCCATGATAGCTTCCTCCTTCAGGTGATCGTCATAAGCTCTTGTTGTACGTTCTTCCGGGATATCAGCATCCTTGATCCCTTCGACACTGCGGAACCATGCCAATTTATGGCGCTTGATCTCTTTCCCGTCATAGAAATCTTTTTCTACACGGAAAACACCGCCGATCAGCTTCCCTTTGAACTGCTGGCCAAAGTTGTCTTCCCATTTGACACTAAAACCTGGATTTGATTTCTCTATACAGGTGATAAAAGTTTTCAGATTGCGGACACCATAATCCACACCTTCATCAATGACCATATAATTGGTTCCTGCATTTGGATATTTTTTGTCCGGTCTGATGTCACTTTCGAACTGCTTCATAAAATAACCAGCCTGTTCATCACCTTCTGCGAAGTCAAACAAAACAACAAGCATATCCTGGCCATTCTGCGTTTTTCTTTCGGACACCTGCTTGATGATCATCTTGTGGCCGCCAAGGATGATCGGTTCATACTCTCCCGCTGCTTTTGTTGTATCGTAACTACTTGGCTTCTGCATTATCTTTATCTCCTTTTCCTAATTCATAATAGTCTCTAATCACCTTATCCACCGCTGCCAGGTCATTATCGATCGTCAATGTGTCAAACATCCCGATCGGGGACTTGCTGACAGCTCCCTGGCTTGCCTGTGTAACAAACAAGTGCTTGCCGCTCTCCTCAATGCAGCGCAGGACAATGGTAAACATTCCCTCAATACAGACTTTTTCATCCAGAAGTTTTCCGATTGTTTTTGGTTTAACCTCCCCGGAATCATCCTTCTCTTCATGCATCATGATGTAAACAACTTTGTTTTCTGACAATTTTGTGACAATGAACTGGATCAACTGCCAGAAATAATCTCCGATGTCATTGTACAGGGCGAACACAGCATTTCCTTTTCCGGCGGAAGCATGTCCTTTCATGAAATGGTTCGTGATCAGATATCCTGCATCATCGATCACGATTGAATCCGCTTTCGAAGCGACCAGACATTTCATGACCTGTTGATAATCATCTGTAAACCAGCCGTCGATCTTCCCTTTGAAAGGAAGCGGCTTGTTCAATACCCTGATCAGGTTCCACGCTTTATTCTGACAATTCCTAAGGCTGGTACTTTTACCAGAACCGGATTTTCCAATGATCAATACTGGGGTTGCCATCCTATTTATTCCTCCTTGTCATAAACCACATGTTTCGCAGCTTCCAATATCAATACGCTTGCGATGTCTTTAAAAGATAACGTCGATTCGTTTCCTATCTCGACCAGTGTGTTATACGCTTCTGCGGAAATCCTGACCACTGGACGTTCCTCCTGCGCAGCCGGCTTTCTTCTTTTTGCCGGAAGATGTATTTCATAACTGCCCATCATTTTCCCTCCATAGACTTCTTTATCTCCAGTAAATTTTTCAGAGTCATCGTGTAATTGGCCAGATTCCTCGCTTTGTATGACTCTGTGATTGGGTCGCTCACGTCCATAGCAAGCTGGATATCAATCAATGCGATCAATTCCCTGATACGTTCTTCCATGACTCCACCTCACAAATTTTCAAAAAAGCAATATAGGTTATCTGAGCTATCGCCAACGCCAGAAATTATCTGTCCATCCACGATTGAATCTGCTTTGTGATACTCAATCCGATCCAGATAGGTATCTGGATTCTCATGGTCAATAATATGGATGCCGTTTTGGTTGAGCGATCTTAAGATATCATTCAGCATGTTAAGCAATATCATGAATTCTACGTTTTTCACCGTCACACCGCCTTGGCTTCTTCCAGCAAATCTACAAATGGCAGCGTCCCCGCTTCTTTCGGTTCTGGAACCTTCTCCGATTCCCTGTCACCAATCCCAAGAATTGCCTTGACCAACTTATCTGTTATAAAAATATCTGCATCTGCCACGCTTTCCAGAACACGGAGCGTTTCACTTTCACGGATGAGTGTTTCAAAATAAATTGATTTGATTTTCATTGCATTTTCTCCTGTTCCACCCTATAATAGGGTTGTATATTATTTTTCTTTTGCCCCGTTGAGTTGCCGCTCACGGGGTAATTTTGTCTGTAGCGAACACTGGCACAAACGCCAGGATCCCCATGGATACCGCACCGCAGATCTGCTGCGCTGTCCCCGTCCATTGGAAGAATGGAAGGTACGTTGCCAGGATGCCGATCACGGCGGATATGATTCCGTCACGTTTCATACTGCTTCACCTCACAAGATAATTTTTGTCCGGATCTCCGGCGGCACGTTCATCAAATCAAACAGCCGCCAAATCTCCTCCAGCGTGAATGTCTCCGGGTTCCTTATCCTGCTGTAAAATGCAGTGGAGGAAAACCCCGCTCTTTTTAAGAGGCTCTTTTTCGTCTCACCGCTTTCAAAGATGTAGTCTGCAATGATTTTCAGAACCGCCTTGCCACGCTGCTGATTTTTTGTCAGATATACTGTTGGCATGTACTCACCTCCCTAATATGGTAGTATTGACTTCTGCTATGATTTCTCCTATTCTGTGGATACAGGGCGATTTTATGCCCACATAATGGTATCTGCCATATCTTCTCCGCATCTCATAAGCATTCTAAATTCCGCATCAGTGATAAATCTGCGCTCATCTATCACGTAATCACCACTATACAATGCTGGAATATAATTTTTTTTAATCACTTGCTCCAAACCATATTCAATCATTTCTGGTGGAAAACCTCTTGATAATGCTCTTAATGCAAGAATTTGTATTCTGCTTATTGATATTTCTTTTATAAATTTGTACTTCTCATATATTTTTCTTGCAATTTCCAAGGATAACTCTTTCATAACCACCTAACTCTTTCCATAAACCAATTAATAAAAATGACAAAGGTCTTTAATATATTGCTTTTTAAAGCCTGCATTGTTTTTAAGTTTTCAGAATAGCGATAGTTTCATTTGTTCATATTCAGGTACTTTTACGCATCCTTCTGGAAGCTGAATACCAAATTGTTCTGATATCATCACAAACGCTTCTGCTATTTTGCAAGGAGCTAATTGTTGCCGCACAAACACCTTATCCATAGCTTTTATGTAGCTTGCAATCTCACCAATAGGAATTTGTTGTGGAGAGATATTCTTCACTAATTTCTTTGTACCATTTTCGACACCAACAAAATAATTTCTTGCTGCTTCTCCTTTGCGGGACTTTGATGTCATAGAAAGTTTCTTTGCAAAACTTGCTGTGAGATGTGCATCCTGCCGTTCTTTAATAAAATCATCTCCCGACTCGTATTTCAGTACGAACCGAAAATAATCAACCTCTTCCTCCGCAAACTGATTCTCAATAATGTTTTTCTTGAACCACTTAGAATAATTGGTAGGATTGAGTTCTAAAAACTCGTAAAGCTTTGTTGCTGTGGTCATACCCTGTGCATCTACTCCCAGTGCAATTTCAATGGGTGTCTGTTCTTCTGTGTTCTGTGTTCCAAATGTCTCTTTTAAAATCTCGTTCATGCTTATCCTCCTCTCATATATTTGAAGTTTCGTTTTTGTGAACTTCTTGTGTAAAAAAATATGCCCCTATTTTGTCAGCAGAAATATCGAGAACTTTTGCACTGTTATCAATATCAATCTGCGAAAAATATGTGCCGTTTCGAAAAACCTTGGAAATGTAATTAGGTGTCCTATTAATGCGGTGTGCAAACTCTCCTTCTGTGCCAATTTTTTCTTTGATTCTACCTCGAAGCTTGCTATAGTCATAAGCCCTACCTCTCAAAATCACTATCTCCTTTCTATTATTTTGTTCCTTTTTTGTGAACTACCATTACTATATACCCAGGTAATTATTCTGTCAATATATTTTTTCACTTTTTCGGAACTTTTTATATTTTATATATTGTAAACGTGAACTTTTAATGGTAAAATACTTATATCACATAGAAAGGAGATTTTATAATGAAAAGCAATTCTTCTAAAAGATTAAGTGAATTAATGAATCGCTTTGGGATTACACAAACTGATATTTCTAAAAAAACAGGTATTCCAAAATCTGCTATGTCTATGTATGTAAGCGGGCAAAGGACACCCAGACAAGATAGAATTTCCGATATTGCAGAAGCATATGGCGTAAACGAAGCATGGCTTATGGGATTTGATGTCCCTATGGAAAGAGATGCTTACGAAGATCAAAATATGTTGCGATTTGATGCAGAATTAGAGGCAGCGTGCGAAGTCATTCGAAGAGCTGGATATTCCCTATCTTTTTTAGATCCGCCAAACGATTCTATTCTCACCGTATTAGATAAGCAGCACAATATTGTTACTTATATGCACGATTATGAGCTTGTAAACAAATACGAAGCATTGCTGAGAGGAGGAAAACGCTTAATCACTGCCAAATCTCTATTGTTCAATGATGAGAATACACAGTATACTATTGATAAAATTTCTGCATTTGATTTTCAACTAAAAGCTCTAGGTTGGTCATACAAAATTATATTTGAGCCTAGTTCATCTAATAATAAACATGGAGTAGCCACTGCTATTTTTCAAAATAGCGACTTATCCTTTAAGGCATCTATGGATGACTGCAACACTTTTATAAATGATGTAGAATTATTTTATAAAGAACGCTTACAACAATTGTTAAGGAAATTTAAAAAACAGGAACTTATGACTTCTGCTACTGCAATTAATGCCGCCCACGAACGTACCGATATAGAAACAACCGAAGCTATGCACCAGCACGATGATGACATTATGGATGATGAGAATTTCTAATCATTCCGTTTTATTGTATCTCCATCGTGATATGCTTAATGTGGGAGGTGTTGCACATGACATACGAAGCACTGGTACAGAAAGCCTATTCCCACGGGCTCGTTGTAAAAGAAAAAAGATTACTGGCACACAATGGTCGCATTAAAGGAAATCGAATCGCTATTCGAGAGGATATTTCCACAAATGCTGAAAAATCCTGCGTATTGGCCGAAGAACTCGGCCACCACTTCACTTCCTGCGGTGATATCCTTAATCAAAACGATGTAATGAACCGTAAACAGGAATACCGTGCCAGATTGTACGGATATAACATCCAGATTGGCCTGACCGGAATTGTTACTGCCTATGAAAATGGATGTCGGAATCAATTTGAGATTGCGGAATTTTTGGAAGTGACCGAAGAATACCTGGTAGAAGCATTGAAATGCTATAGAAGTAAATATGGAACATTTGCCAGATTGGATAATTATGTGATTTACTTTATCCCTGCTCTGGCCGTGATGAAGTTGATATGATGCTACCGTAAAATATAGACACAAGGAGGAATGCACTATGCCAGAATTAAGTAGATTTGAAGGTATGGTTATAAAAATGTTATTTAATGATACCGTACAGCATAATAAACCTCATGTTCATGTAACATACGGAGAATACAGAGCATCTGTAGGAATTGATGGTGAACTTCTTGCAGGTTCTTTGCCACAAAAACAATTCCGAATGCTGATAGGATGGCTGGCATTACATGAAGAAGAAGCTTATGCAGCCTGGAACAAAGCTGTACGCGGTGAACATTTTGACAAGATTAAGCCTTTACAGTAAGGAGGGGTTCTATGTTTATTATGAATGGAATTGTATATGCGAGCGAATGTCCAGATGAACTTCAGATTGTCAATGTCAAACCTTTAGAGGACATGATGATGATTCTTACTTTTTCAACCGGAGAACAGCGTTTATTTGATGCAACTATACTATCTGGCTCTGCATTTGAACCATTGTCTAATCCAGAAATATTCAATGCCTGTAAGATTGTTCATGGAGTAGTCACATGGATGGATGAAGAAATTGACTGCGCTCCTGAATATATGTATAAAAATAGTTACCCTTACAGCAATATAGAAATAGCAATTTAAAACCCCTTCCCCGGCTCCGGCCGGGGGAACCTTGAAAATAATATATTTGCCCAGGCAGCTGGGGGACGTGCTTTTCATCCACTTCGAGTCTTGTCGAAGGGGGTGGTCTTTTATGAGTACATACGAAGAATTAAGCTTAATCGTAAGCGTTGGTTTACTGATTGTCGCCATTCTGAATCTTACCCATAAAAAATAGGCGTCCTGCTCTCTGCTAAAGGTTGGACGCCTATTTTCTAATCTTTCGCCGGAGCGGGTGAGGTGCAGTCACCTTCCGGCTGTCTTGTTAAGTATATTATAACAAAATATACAAAAATGTCAATAATGTGAAAACCGGCCCCTGCGCCAACAGAGACCGATTTATATAGACTGTACGCCCGAAGGATTGCACAGTACGTTCGAATTGATTATATCACAATCCTCCGGCACCTGTACAGGTGTATTTTTTATACCTATTTTTAAGGAGGAGGATACTATGGCAACTGCAAAAAAATTACCATCCGGTTCCTGGCGCTGTCAGGTGTACAGCCACACTGAAGAAATACCGCAGCCAGACGGAAGCACTAAGAAAAAGCGAGTTTACCGCAGCTTCACCTGCGATATCCCTGGTCCCAAGGGAAAACGAAAATGCGAGCAGCTCGCAGCAGAATGGGCTGCAATAAAGGAGGCAGCCGTCAAAAATCCTAATATAACTGTCGGAGAAGCAATCGATAAATATATCCAGCAGCGCTCGGCTGTCCTTTCTCCTTCCACAGTCAAGGAATACAAAGCCAGTCGCAAACGTGATTTGAAGGAATTAATGGATATAAGACTGGATGTCCTCACGCAGGAACAGATCCAGAAGGCAATCAATAACGAATGCCTTACACATTCTCCTAAAACAGTACGAAATATGCATGGACTTCTGACTGCTGCACTTTCCGCTTACCGTCCTGATTTTGCAGTCAAAACAGATTTGCCTAAGAAGAAGCGTCCAGCACTCTACATTCCTTCTGATGCGGATGTAAAATGCATCATGGAATTCGCCAAAGGCACACCAATGGAAATCCCGATTCTTTTAGCGGCTTTTGGTCCCATGCGCAGATCTGAAATCTGTGCATTAGATTCTGATCATGTGAATGGAAATATTGTACATGTTGAATATGCAATGGTTCAGAACGAAAATAAAGAATGGGTCATTAAGATTCCGAAAACTTTTGCCGGAGACCGTTTTATAGACTTTCCGGATTTTGTTGCTGAAAAACTTCGTGGAAAAGAAGGACGAATTGTAGAGTTGAATCCAATGTCTGTCTCCCACCGTTTTGCAAGGATGCTAAAGAAACTGAACATTCGGCACTTTCGCTTCCATGATCTGCGGCATTATTCCGCGAGTATCCAGCACGCCCTTGGTATTCCGGATGCTTATATCATGCAGCGTGGTGGTTGGGAAGATGACACTGTGTTAAAAAGTATATATCGTCACGCTATGGATCAGGAGCAAGACAATATGAATAAAAAAGCGAACATTTATTTTGAACAAACATTCGTGCAACACGAAATGCAACACGATACAAAAAAAGTGCTGTAAATACAGCACTTTTCGTATCGGGGCAACAGGATTTGAACCTGCGACCTCACGGCCCCCAGCCGTGCGCGCTA
>QFCE01002362.1_pt1 | contig 13725 bp, 14 predicted proteins | sample 5346091 | NCBI WGS metagenome assembly QFCE01 (sample SAMN09062252, study PRJNA434731) | Human gut metagenome, whole genome shotgun sequencing project. | isolation source: stool timepoint A chromium assembly | host: Homo sapiens | collected 2015 | reverse complement strand
GCCTTTTTTTCTTGAGCATAAAAAAAGAGACATAGGTAAGAATTTCCGTTACAATAAAATCACCACAAATTACAGAAAGGAAATCTCACTATGTCCATTACTCATTCTATCGTAATGTTCTCAATTTAAAAGACCCTCATCTTCATTTCTCTGAGGATTGTGTCTCTTCTCAGTCGATTCGTGGGGTTGACTCCCTTGTCTTTTCCGGCTCGCTTTCTTATGACCCTCCCTCTTCCTGTCCTCTCTGCGGGTCCTCCAACCCCGGCTCGGCTATCATCAAACATGGTACGAAATCCTCCCTCATCACCCTGCCTTCCGTTTCCCGCCGCCCCGCTTATCTCCGCCTCAAAAAACAACGCTTCCTTTGTAAACATTGCGGCCATACTTTTACGGCTTCGACTTCCATCGTTCTCCCTCATTGTTTCATTTCCAATAACACTCGTCTCTCCATTGCCCTCGACGCCAAGATGAAGACTTCTGAAAAAGATATCGCTTTCCGTCACTCTGTTTCTCATGCTACGGTGAATTCCCTTCTTCAACAGCTCTATCAGGATTTTAAAGTCCAGCGGAATTTTCTTCCCCCTCATCTCTGTTTTGACGAGTTTCGCTCTGTCAAAGGGTTGATGCTTCAATGTCTTTTCTCTTTCTTAACGCGGAATCCGGTCAGATCCTCAATATCCTTCCTGATCGCAGAATGCCCGCTCTCATCCGCTATTTCATGAGCTATTCCAGGAAGCCCGCGAAGCCGTTAAAACCGTTTGTATGGATATGTATTCCCCTTACTTCTCTGTCGTTCACCACTGTTTCCCTCACGCCAAGATCATTCTTGACCGCTTCCACATCGTTCAGCTGCTCAGCCGCGCTCTCAATAAGACCCGCGTCAATTTCATGAATCAGAGTAAGCCTCATTACAATAAGCTCAAACGCTATTGGAAACTCCTTCTTAAATTTGAAGATGACCTGAATGATCAGGACTTCAAAAAATGGGTTTGCTTTCCATCTCTGATGCGCGAAATTGACATTGTCCACTTCTTAGTTGAACTGGATCCGGAGCTCAAGGCGACTTATGAGCTCTATCAGAGTCTCCTTACCGCGCTCAACCGGAAAGATCCTGACGCCTTCCTCCAAGCTTGTCTGAATCCCGATCCTTTGATCTCCAAGCCCATGAATACCGCCATTCAGTCCTTAGTGGAACGGAAAGAGGCAGTGATCAACGCCTTGACTTACTCATTTTCTAATGGCATGATTGAAGGTACGAATAATCTGATTAAGGTCATCAAGCGCCTGGCTTTCGGTTATCGTTCTTTCATTCAATTTAAGACCCGCATTTTACTTATTTCTAACACCTTAGTTCCCTGCCGTTTTCTCAATTAAAAATGAGTCCCATTTCTGGAACTCATCTGCGTCTTTCTTGTTTCGGTTTTTCTCTCACCAACACTATTTTTGAAAGAGCCAAAAAAACCGCCTTGTTTAAAGCGGTTATTTAATATTTCTGCATTGAATAAACTTATTTAATCTGAGCGGTAGGAGCTGAACCGAAAATTCGTTTTATCCGTCCGGATGTAGGTTCTGGTAAACTCCACAATCCTTCCGCTGCGTTCACGCCCGGTGTACTCAAAGCAGAAAACAGCGGTTCTGGGCTCGATTTCCAGCTGTCCGGCTTCGCGCTGGGGACAGCCGACTACCATCAGCCGCTGGCCAAATTCCACCGGCATGTGGTTCTTATTGTTCATATAATCATACAGCGAAACCTGCCCGTAATCATTGAGATCCGCATCCTCAAACAGAGCCCCCGGGATGTAGGTGTACTCAATCGCCAGCGGTTCCTCATCCCCATACCGGACACGGTGCAAAGCAAATATCTGATCCGCTACGTCCAGGCGCAGCCGCTGGCTCATCGTCGGATAGCCTTGCACAAACCCATGGAAAATCACCTTGCTGGAAGCGCTCATGCCGGCTTTTTTAGCCCGGGCGCTGATCCCGTAGTTTGCTTCGCTGCCAGCGGTTCCCAATAACAGCTTGTTTTTCTTGCCGCGCACAAAGGTCCCCTTACCCTGGATCCGGTAGAGATAGCCGTCCTTGACCAGCACTTCGATCGCGTTTTTTACTGTCATCCGGTTGATATCATACAGCTGGGCCATTTCCCGTTCCGAGGGAATCATTTCATCAGGCAGATAGTCACCGTCTTCAATTTTTTTTATGATGCTGTCACGCAGCTGCATGTAGATCGGCGGTCTGTAATTCATGGCGCTTCCCTCCTACTTCACAAAGACAAAACGGTTCATTAACAGGATGTTTTCACTGTATTCTATCCGGCGGTTCTGGGTGTCATAGACAATCCCGTGTTCTTTGATCAGAGATTCACCCAGTTCCACCTTCAACAGTTCGCTTTCCATCTCATTGGCATGGACAACGCTGATTTCCTTTTCCGCGCGGTCCATGACGATATGATATTCTTTTTCCAGCACCGCGTATAAGGAGCAAAGTGAAAAATCAAATTTCTCCAGTCCCGGTACATATTCCGCAAACGTATAGCTTCGCTCAATCGCAATCGCCTCGTCTTCCAGTTTGCGCAGCCGGCTGAGCTGGTAAAGCGGTGTCGCGATCGGAATGTCAATCCGCGCGGCCAGCTTTTTGTCGGCTTCCATTTTGCCAAAATGAAGCAGCGTCACGCTGGAAGGCTTGCCCATCAGCTCCAGAATGTTGGATGTGGATTGAAACTCCTTCAGGTTTTTGATGATCCGGCGTTTGGCCACATAATAACCGCTCCGGTTCTTTGAATAGATATAGCCTTCATGTTTGAGAATCTGCAGACTGGAGCGGATCGTCAGCCGCTGCACTGAAAACTCATCGCACAGTTCTCTTTCCGAAGGCAGGCGGCATTCTTGCGGATATTGCCCGCTTTCAATTTGGGAGCGGATCTCATCCGCGATCAGAACATCCAGGGTTATCCCTTTCATACGTTTCACCTGCTTTTCCAAGGTTCCTACCATTTTTTTAATTTTATTATACCAGAGTTTCGTATTTTTTCCACCCGTGTGGAAATCTTCAGTACATTTTTGCGCGACTCAGGCTTCTGAACTTGCGTTTGTTTGTTGATTATCCGTCAGGTTTTTCAGCCAGTTTCCCTTTTTCAAAAACCAGGTCGCCAGGCAGACTTTGATCAAACCGGCGCCTTCCACAAGGCAGTAGGCAGGGAACAGCGGGATCCGGAACACCCGGGCAACCAAAAAGCTCAGCAGCACCGGCCCAAACCAGGTGAACAAGCCGTCGATGATCAGCACCGACTTCGTGTCCCCGCCAGCGCGCAGAATATAATAAACCGTGTTGGCATAGCCCTGGGTCCAGGCCAGAAAAGCCTTCGCCAAAATCAGCGCGGCAGCCATCGAAACATTCGCGGCGCTTAAGGAGAACCAGACTGGTGCCCAGCGGTGAATCGCGACCAGAATCACACCGCCGGCCAGATAAACGACCAGCGCAAAGCCGATCATGCGTTTGGCGTCCTGCTTGGCCTGTTCCAGCTTGCCCGAACCTAAGGCCTGGCCGATGATGACACCCACGGCTACCGAACAGCCGCTGAAGGCGACATAGACAAGATTGCTGATGTTGTCGACCACCGTGATCGCCGGAATGTACTGTTCTGCGATAAAGCTGTAATTAATAAAGATCATGTTCAGTCCCAGCGACCAGATCAATTCGTTTCCCATCAGCGGCAGCGCCTTGCGGATAACCGTCCAACGCATCGAAGAGGGCAGATTATTTTTTAACCGCAGCTTCAGCGCCGGCAGATATTTGCGGGAGGCATAGAACAAATAAGCCGCTTCCAAAAACCGCGCGATCATCGTTGCGGCCGCTGCGCCGATCACTCCCCAGCGCGGAAAGTGGAATAAACCATAAATCAGCAGCGCGTTTAAAACAATGTTGACCAGGCAGGAAATCATGCCGGACACCATCGGAATCGCCGGCCGACCCATGACGCGGCACGCCACGCTGATCATCGACGTGCAGGCAAACGGCAGCAGCGTCCACAGCAGCACGCCTAAATACGCTTCCGCATCTGCCAGCACCAGCGGATTCTGAACAAATAAACCGAGAATCGGCTGCGGGAAAATGACCAGAATTCCGGTCACCAGAATCCCCATCACACAGCACAAGCCAAGTCCAAAATTATACAGATCGGTAATCTGATCCTCCTGCCGCGCCCCCATGTATTGCGAGATGAAGATTCCGATCCCATTGCTTAATCCGAATAAAATCAGCTGATAAACAAAAAAGACTTTGTTGACGATCGCGACCGCGCTGATCGCATTCTCCCCGATCCCGCCGATCATCATCGTATCGCACAGGTTCAGCATATTCGTTAAAAGCTGCTGGATCATGACCGGCAGCGAGAGTAAAATTACCCGTTTTAAAAACGCCCAGTTTTCCCGCTTCATCCTGAATTCCCCCTTATTCAAGCTGGTTATGAGAGATATTGTAAGGCGAAATGACAATGAATGCAAGACGGCGGGAAACGTCCGCAGAGAATGGACGCCGTATTTTCGGGATCAATGTTGCAGCTTTCCAGAGAGGATCGCTGCCTTGCATCAATGCCTGAACTCAATTTTTCCCCCTGATTGACAAACTCATTGAAGCCTGCCATATCCCAGAGAGCAGGCACGATAAGAAGGGTGTCCGGCTTGTTGTCAAGCTTCGCTTCTTTCCGCTTTCCCAAATTTGCTTCCCTATCTCCGCAAATCCTGCGGCAGTTAAACTCGCCGATTGATTCTGATCACTGTTTAACCATTTCATATTTCCTTGTTCTCGGCCGCTATCCGCTTGCTGAATTCAGCGGTTTTCCCTCCTACGCCAATCGCAAGCAGCCTTTTAAATATGGGAATTTTTAGTGAATTCCCCGGGCTTTCTTGATCTTTCCGGGGAACTCGTTTAAAATAAGCCAAGTTGTTCGTTCTGTGAAAGCGAACATGAAAGGGGGATAAACACCTTGAACCACGTGTTAAAAAATATAAATAAGCATCGGCTTCGGATCGGAGGCTTGTGCTTGATGAGCGCGACGCCCTTTACTGCCGTCTTTCTGATGCAGTATGTCTACTGCGGCGATCCGTGGCAAATTTCCGCGTCCGCCTTTCTGGCCAACGCGATCTGCGTCGGCGTGCTTTATTATCTGCTTTGCGCCCTGATCCGCAAACCGGCCGCCTTCCACACGGCCTGCGCGCTTTTAGGCGCGATCAATTATTTCGTCTCCGTCTTCCGCGGCACGCCGGTTCTGCCCTGGGACCTGACGGCGCTGAACACGGCGCTGGCCGTCTCTTCCACCTATGATTTTACGCCGACCGGGCCCATGATCATCGCTGCGGTAGTTTTGATCGGAGCGTTGATCGTTCTCCTTCATTTCCGCAGATTTGACGTACTGCCCCATGCGCTCTGCCGACGCTTTCCCCTGCCGCTGCGGCTTCTCTGCCTGACGCTGGCTCTGCTTTGCGCGGTCTTCACCTCTCCGAAAAACCTGGCCCGCTTCAACGTTCAGACAGATGTCTGGGATCAGCGCGGCGCTTATCAGAAAAGCGGAATCCTCGCTACCTTCCTGCGCAATACCGAATTCATGAACGTCGAAGTTCCTTCCGATACCTCCAGAGAAAAGCTGGATCAGATCTTAAGCTCCGTCTTTGCAAAGGCGCCGGCTCTGACTTTGAATCAGAAACCGCATATCATCGCAATCATGAATGAATCGTGGGCAGATTTTGAAGAATTCGGCAATCTTCAGCTCAGCGAAAGCGTCATCGACGGTATTTCCAAGCTGGATAACGCCCGGTTCTCCCACGCCTATGCTTCCGTTTTCGGCGCGGGTACCAGCGCCAGTGAATTTGAGTTTCTCACCGGAAATTCGATGGCCTTTTTGCCCTCTGGAAGCATCCCTTATCAACAATATATTTTAAAGGATTCCTTTTCTCTGGCTTCCCAGCTGAAACAGCTCGGCTATCAAACGGCGGCGTTTCATCCGGGCGAGCGGAGTTCCTGGCAGCGGGATCAGGCTTATCCGCGGCTGGGCTTCGACTCATTTAAAAGCGCGGACGAACTGGACGTTCCGATCATCACAGAACATGGCTATGTCAGCGATGAAACAGATTTTGATCAGATTGTGTGGGACTATGAACATCGTGATCCCGACAAACCGTTATTTCTGTTTAACGTCACCATTCAGAATCATGGCGCGTACACTGTCAAGGACTATCCGGCGGAAATTCGCCTGATGGATCAGCCGGGCGTTTATCCGATGGCCGAACAGTATCTGACGCTCGTTCACAAAACGAAAGACCAGTTTCTGCGGCTGACTGAATATTTCAGCCGACAGGATGAACCGGTGCTGATTCTGATGTTCGGCGATCATCAGCCTTCCGTGGAACCGGCATTTCTGGACAAAGCTTATGGCGTGGAAGACGGCACATTATCCATGGAAGAGTATATGAACAAATTTCGGGTTCCGTTTGTCCTCTGGGCTAATTACCCCCTGCCGGAAACAGCGCTGCCGGAAATCAGTCTTAATTTTCTGTCGTCGCTTCTGTTAGACTATGCGGGATTGGAAACGGATGCTTATGGTCAGTATTTACAGACTCTGCGCACATCGCTGCCGGTCGTTACCTTTGCGGGCTATATGGATTCGCAGGGAAATGCGTACAGTCATTGGGAATCTACGGATTTCACCGCTGTCCTTGAGGATTATCAGACCCTGCAATACGAGCGGCTGTTTGGCAGCGGTTATTTTCAGGATCAATTAATGGAAAAGGCCGAAACTTTATCCCATCCCTGAGCCGGATCTTGGAAACCGACGGACAGAGAATGAGATTTTCGCTCAAAGATTTCCGTTTTATCTCTAATGCTGCTTACGAAAACAGCGGATTGCCTGACGGTGTACATAACGCCCGGGCACTCCGCTTTTTATCTCTCATTTTCCTGTTTCTGATGAAGAAACAGGAAAATAGGGGAAGGGGAATGGCTGAAAAATGATCATCACACGATGGAGCGAAGAGGCGAGTTAGAGCGGGTTCAATGAAGACTTCAATTTTTCATCTGCACAAAAGCAAAAAGAAGCGAAATTCAATCCGCTCCTTTTCCCGTGTTCTTTCTTAAACTTGAGGAAAGATAAAAAGACAGGGGTACGAAGTTTTGATAACGCTTCATACCCCCTGCTTCTTTGCATGAAAATTTCAGGTCTGCCCTAAGCTGAGGAAGAACCTTTTCCTGATCCTGATTCTTTTTTGGCAAGCTCTGCCCTTTCAGCACCCTGCGCCTGAAAGCAGGCTCCCTGCCGCAGATTTCTGCATTCCAACAGTTTGCGTGAAATCCTGATTTTGATGAATCGAGATTGTTTATTTCACCGCAGCCAGCCGTTCGTTCAGCGCCGTTTTCGCCGCTTCATCGCTCAGTTTTTCAACCAGCCGTTCGGCCTGACTCTTCACGGCGGCCGAGCCGGTCTTTTCCACACGGCTGACCAGCAGATCCATCAAGGCTTGCAGCGATTGTTCGTCCGCCGCGTTCTGATAGCCTTCGTCAGTTTCGATCAATGTCAGCTTGTTCGCAACCATCTGCGCCAACAGGGAATCGATGCTGTCCATGGATGTCGGATTCAGTGCGTCATAAGCAAGCGTCGCCACACCGCCCAGGGTTCCGCCGATGAAATGGTTGCCATAGAAATAATTCGGATTGACCGTCGGATCGACAACCGGACTGTTGATCTTGTTGGACAGCCAGATGACGATCATATCATTTTCCGGGTCGATTAAACTCAGTGTACCTGTCCAACCGGTATGACCATACGTTGAAGCTCCGGCCTGTGGTCCGAAATACCAGCTGTAACCATGATCGCCCATGCGCCGCCAGCCTAATCCATAGGTCTGGCTTGTGAACTTCGGCTTGGTGAATTGATCAATCGTCTGTTTCGAGAACAGCTTGACATCGCCATAACCGCCCTGGTTCAGCATGACCTGCGCTAAGCGCGCCAGATCCTGCGCGTCGGCAAACAGACCGGCATGACCGGAAACACCGTTCATCGCATAGAAAGCTTTTTCATCATGGACTTCGCCCTGAATCGTATCGGTACGGTTAACCGTAAACGAAATCGCGCCGTCGCGGGAATTGCCGTTCAGCTCGGTTGCCGCGCACTGGTCTTTTTCAAATCCCTTCTGCAGCGGATTGAAGACGATGTGATCGAGGCCCAGCGGCTTGTAGATATTTTCTTCGACAAAGACATCGAGATCCATGCCGGTAACCTGTTCGACGATCAGTCCCAGAAGCATGTAGTCGACATCAGAGTATACGGTCTTGCTTCCCGGCTCATACTGCAGCGGAGTCTTCAGTATCATTTCCCTGGTCGTGGCTTTTTCCACTGAATACAGATCGTTGACGCCGTTGACAATTCCATCATCCTTGTCGTAGGTATCGTTATGATACTGCGGATCGGCCGGGAATCCGGCCTGATGTTCCAGAATGTTCTGGAGAGTCATCGTGTCCTTGCCCCGGATGGCAGCGCCTGCTTCATCCTTGAATTCCGGGAAATAGCTTTGAATCGTATCGGTAATGTTGACCTTGCCTTCGCTGACCAGCATTTGCAGCGCATAGTTGGTCGCGTACATTTTGGTGTTGGACGCTAAATCATATAAGGTTTCCGGAGTGCTTGGCACCGGATTTTCAATCCGCGTTCCATCCTGATTGTAGGAATTGGCATAGCCGTAAGCCGTGTTTTTGATCATCTTTCCGTCTTTGATGATGACCAGCTGACCACCCGGGAATCCATATTCCACTTCCTTGTTCAGCAGATCGTCAATAAAGCTGAGCTTCTCGCTGCTGAAGCCGACTTCCTCCGGTGTCCCTTCGATCACCGTCGGATAGTCAACTTTAATATTGACGCTTGCGGTTTCCGGAAGAATGTTGGTTACCTGAATCGTGTTGATCTCGTTGGTTGCCAGAGCCGAGAAATCGACCGTGAAGGCTTTCCCCGCAAATTCGCTGTGATCGACGGCTGTTCCGTTGATGAACAGATCGAAGCTTTCCGCTCCCTTCGGCGTCACGGAAACCTGGCCTTGTCCGGCATACGTTTTGATTGTTGTCAGATTGTTCATCGCCAGCGTGTCGTCCAATCCCTCCAGCGGATAGGTGACATCTGCCTGAACGCCTTTAACGCTGACGCCTTCGCTCAGCGTAACGCCGCGCGTTTCATTCGTCTGCGCCGAAGGCTGGCCGGCGGATGACGAGTTGTTTGCGCTGCAGCCTGCCGCCGTGGTGGCTAACACGGCAGCCAGGACTAAAATCATCAGTTTTTTCATCCTTGTTCCTCTCTTTCGACGATCTCTTTCCAGAGATTTCCTTTTCGACTCTTCCATCATAGCAGGATCTGGTCAGACCAGTCAAGAGAAAATGTGAAGCGCTTACAAACTTGTTTTTTCACAAATAAAAATCTGTCCAGAAGCATCGCCCGGAACAGATTTCAGTTTTTTTTGATGATTTTTCAAAATCCACAGCCCTTCACGGCTGACGCCTATGAGTCAGGATCAAACGTAATATTCAAGCTTTACGCTTGGATTTAAGACTCATTATGCCTGGTTGTGACTTGAATTCCAGATAAACTTCGAAAGGGATAGAAATAAAATCAGGAATCATGCGGCTATCAGGATCTGTTGGCGATCGCCTTGACTTCCTGATTTGTTTTTGCCGATTCAGCCCAGCTGAGCCAGAATTGCCAGTATTTCCGGCAGTTGTTTTACAAAATAATGGGCTTTCGACTGATCCATCGGGAATCGTTCGCCCTGCCGGGCAATTACCGTCATTCCTGCCGAGACGCCCGCCTGGATCCCATACGGCGAATCCTCCACAACGACGCATTGCCGCGGATCCAATTTCAATTTCTCCGCCGTGAACAGATAGATTTCCGGATTCGGCTTCGATTCTTTAAACATTCCGCCGGAGGTGACCAGTTCAAAATAAGGATACAGACCGGTGTCCGACAACATCTTCTCAATCATGGCAAACGAACTGGAAGACGCCAGCGCCAGTTTCTTTCCCTGCGCCTTCAACGCTTTCAACGTCTCTTCCACTCCCGGAAACAACAGCGCCTGATAATCTTCAATTCGCTGCGCATGGCGATATTCCCGCATCCCGACCATGAATTCGTCATACGGCTGCGGCAGTTCAATGCCTTCCAGAATTTTCGGCCACAGGTTCATCTTGCCATTCGCGCCGACCAGCAGATTTAATCGCTGCGGCGGCAGATCCACCTTCATCGCTCTGAAATATTCCATCAGTCTATCCTGATAATACTGTTCCGAATCGATCAGAACCCCGTCCATATCGAACACAACCGCTTTGATCTGCGTCATGTCATCACCCTCTCAATCGCTTCTAGTTTAGCGGATTTCCCAACCAGAGTAAAGGATTATTCCCCTTCCTTTATGGTCTTGTTATGAATTTCGTCGATCAATTCAAAATAATCTGCCCAGCGCTCTTCACGGATTGGCATCGGCGGTTCGTTGTCAAAGTAGAGCACCAGCGCCGGAGCAATCTGATTCCATCGCTCGACCAGTTCAAAATGGGTGCAATGTCCCTGACGGATCAGACGCATCGCTTTGGCATGATAATTAAAGTACATTGCGCAAATCCTCCCTTATCCGCTATTCTTTCCTGAATTCTGCCGCTTATCCCTTTTGCCGCTACCCCAATTCCGGTCCCCGCCTTGTCCTGCGCCCTTTTCTATGGTAGAATTCCCGTTGTACAATCGCAATTTCATGCAAATTCACGCAGAGAGGAGCATTTTATGTTAGAAGAACGTTTTTTCACAGCCGGAAAAGCCCTGAAATTGATTTTCATCGGTCAGGTCATCGCGCTGTTCGTCAGTTTGCCCAATGTGGGAAATCTCATCAGCTTGATCGCCGGAATTACCATTTTAGTCGGTATTGTCAAAATCCGCAAAGCGGATGCTTTATATAACCGGGCTTTTATCATGGTTCTGTGCAGCTTGGGCTGCAGTCTGGTTCTGTCTATGGCGACAGTTTACTTTTCCAGCCTGTATGCCGATGGAAATCTCGGCGCGGCTCAAACCTTTATGATCGTGGCGCTGATCCTGTCTGTCGTCGCCGCCGTGTTTGGATTTCTTCAGAATTTCTTCATCATCAAGGGAACGACGAAATTCCTGGGTGAACTGCAGGAAGAAGCGCTGGTCAAGCATGGGGAAACAACCTGGAAATTGATGATTATCAGCTATGGGCTCAATATTCTGTTTTCCGTCTTACTGCTGTTTGTATCCGATTGGTCCAGCGTCCTGTCGCTTGTCAGCAACGTCGTGAATATGGCGATCACCTTCGTTTACATCCTGTTCTTATACCGCAGTGAAATCCGGCTGTTAGCGGACTCCAAAACGGCAGACTAAACCGGAATCAGATTACAAAGTTCAGATTTATTTAAAATAAACGCGTTCATCCTGTCAGTTCAGGGGTGAACGCGTTTTACTTCAGGCTTTTACCGGATCGGCGTTTCAGCCTGACTGATGTGGATGGATTCTGCGTTGGCCTTTTCCTCTGTATTCATTCCCGATGGCCTGAATTTTGTGTCGTCATTAACGAAAACCGGTTTTGCGACGGAATTCTCCTCAGTTTTCAACATGGCAATCATTTCCGGCAGCTGTTCTTTTGTCCGCCAATACCAGGCGCCAATCATGAATAACATGACCGCCGTTACGATCAACCCGCCTTCTGGTCCGAAGGTTCCGCCATTAAGCAGGGAATTGCCTTTCATATAGGTTGTCAGCAGACCGCTTTCCTGACCGCCGCTGACAGAAAAGCCGTAAATTGGTCCCTGGAAGAAATTCCAGAAAATATGAAAACCGATGGCCGAATACAGGTTGCCGCTGGAAAGTGTGATCAGCGACAGAAACAAGCCGATCAGAAAGAGATTGAGATAGGGAAGCCACCCGATCCCCTGATTCGCTGAGTGAAGCAGCGAAAAGATCAGGGAAGGCACCAAAATGATCAGCCCTGGATTGTGTGTCTGCCGCATAACGCCCTGAATATAGCCGCGGCAGATGATTTCTTCCGAATAGCCAATCAGAATATACAGGAAGAACATGATCAGCAGCGAAGGTGAGCCTTGGGGAATCCAAGTCAAAACCTGTGCGCTGTCCGTGACTATGAGAAGCAGAAAAACTAACGTCATGGAGCCAGCGCCCATCGCCAGTCCTTGTCTCATTGTCCTTCTCTGCTTCGCCAGCGGCGGAAGTCCCAGCGACGCCTTATCCTTTTTCAGCACCTTCGTCCATAACAGAATCGGAATCGTGATCATAACGATCGTCTGTAAGAACATCATGGAACTGTTGATGATCGCTGCTGTCTGAAAAGCCAGCGGCGTCGCGGCCGCAGTCGTCGGATCCAGATTCCCGGTTGTGGTCATGATAAACACAAATCCAAACTGAATGAGAAACATAAGAAGAAACAAAACGCCGAAAACCGTTCCCAGCATTCCTGCGATTTTCCAGCCGGAACGAAGTTCTCCATTTTTATTTTTAAACACAGTATCCCTTCTTTCCGGTTCATGATAGGAGTATATCATGATTCAATCCTGGCAACTCTTAAATCTTATTAAAGTTTTTGTGAAAAAACTATGTCTGCTTTAGTCCGGATATTTAAGATCTTATCGAAGAGCCTCTCATTCAGTTGAACTGTTGAACTGAACCAGACTGTGTTTTTTAACGGGGTATCAAAAATTGAATACCAACCCACATATCTAAACGGTATGTCCTCATGAATACGATACATCTTGCCTGCTTTACCGCTATTGTTTAAGTTATGAAATATAACGGTACAGACAAAATAAAATTTTTAAAGTATTTCTCCGATTTCTCTATAAGCTTCCGACTCTGGAAACTCGTTTAAATTGATTTTTCGCTCTCTTCTTTGGCTTACAATCTGACGAACCTGTTCTGCCAGATCTTCGGATGTCTTGATCATCTCATACCGCTCCGATAATATCAGCAACTCATCACCATTTAACTGTTGAAGCAAATCTGTTTCTTTTTCTCCGATCGAAATCTGGAAGCTCAACATCTGTCGAAGCATCATTCTTTGTCTTGCTTCCCCTTTACGTTCCCCTTGCTGTCTGCCTATGCGCTCCCCAATGCATTCCCCGATCTTCTTCCCTAACCGCTGCCCTTTTTCGTAAATCTTCTGTTCGTCAATTTCATCAAACCGTGTCCTCATCAATGCGATGTCCAAGCTTGTACTTCTCAAAAACTCCATCCGCTGTTCTTCTGTCATTCTGATCATTGGAATCACCTCTGAAGATAGTTTTAAACCGTGGCCGCCAGCTTAGACTGTGGGATGGCATTCGTCCTTTGATTCACAATCTGACGAACCTGTTCTGCCAGATCTTCGGATGTCTTGATCATCTCATACCGCTCCGATAATATCAGCAACTCATCACCATTTAACTGTTGAAGCAAATCTGTTTCTTTTTCTCCGATCGAAATCTGGAAGCTCAACATCTGTCGAAGCATCATTCTCTGCCCATTAAGCTCGCCAACGCGTTCCCCTTGCTGTCTGCCTATGCGCTCTCCAATGCATTCCCCGATCTTCTTCCCTAACCGCTGCCCTTTTTCATAAATCTTCTGTTCGTCAATTTCATCAAATCGTGTCCTCATCAATGCGATAGACAAACTTGTGTTCCTCAAAAACTCCATCTTCTTTT
>QFCE01001272.1_pt1 | contig 13770 bp, 13 predicted proteins | sample 5346091 | NCBI WGS metagenome assembly QFCE01 (sample SAMN09062252, study PRJNA434731) | Human gut metagenome, whole genome shotgun sequencing project. | isolation source: stool timepoint A chromium assembly | host: Homo sapiens | collected 2015 | reverse complement strand
GCGCTGATCTTCAGCTCCTTCGCCAAAGTGCGCACGGAAGGGAGCATCTCCTGTCTATTCCTCCATAATCAAGTCAAAAATCTCCCGGATCTCCTCGTCCGAAAGACCGCCTGCCCTGCCCTTTTCCACAGCCTCCTCCAGAGCCTGCTCCACAATTCTCCTTCGCTCCTCCTGCAAAAGCTCCTGACTGGCTCCGGCAATAAAGCTGCCTTTGCCGTGGACTGTCACCACAAAGCCCTCTTCCTCCAGGGAATCATAGGCTTTTTTTACGGTGAGAGCGCTGATCTTCAGCTCCTTCGCCAAAGTGCGCACGGAAGGGAGCATCTCCTGTGTTTTTAAATCGCCCGCTATGACAAGCGCCTTTATCTGGGCGTTGATCTGCTCATAAATGGGCTGCATGGACGTATGGTTAATAATAATATTCATAGTTGGCCTCCTACTGATAAACAGTATATAACACCGCACAACTGTTGTCAAGTGTTATGTACTGTTTATTCAAATCTGCTGAGCAGAACTCTTTTTCCGATAGGCAAGGGGTGTGCACCCATACATTTCCCGAAAGGTTCTCATAAAATTTCCAAGATTATGAAAGCCCGTTTCCAGACAGATTTCTGTCACCGAAAGCCGGCTGGTCTGCAAAAGAACGGCCGCCTCCCGCATGCGGATGTCATTTAAGTACGCCATGGGCGATTTTCCGGTGACACTTTTAAAAAAGCGGCAGAAATACTGTGCATTCATACTGGCCTGTTCCGCCAGCTGCCGCACATAAATTTTTTCCCGATAGTGTTCTTTCATATAAAAAAGCACGCCCTTGATCGTTTCCACCCGGCGGTCCAGCACCCGGGGCTCATCCTGAAAAAGCCCCCGCTCTGCCAGCACGGCCAAAATTTCCAAAAGCGCGCCTTTTATGCGCATCTGAGAAAACACCTCCGCCTTCTGCTGACAGCCGGCAATGCGAAGATACGCCTCCCGCACTTCCCGGTAGCCGGGCTCTTTCTCCCGCAAAAACCGGGGCAGCCTCAGTTCCCCCTCACAGAAGGGGACAAGATACCGCCGCTGCGCTCCATCCTCCGCGGCAAACAAAAGCATTCCGGGGGAAAAGACCACAGCACTTTCCAGAAACTCCCCTTTGCTCTCCAGATAATGAAGCTCCTCCTGATTCAAAAAACAAAAACAGGGGCCAAGGATCTCATGTCGCTCCATATTGATTTCCACCTGAAACCGCCCCTGTTCCAGATACATCATTTCCGCTTCCTCATGCCAGTGATGCTTCACCAGAAAATGCTCCCCTTCGCGAAGGCAGCGGCTGTCCGCACGGTAAAATGCCAGCGGAAACTGCGCCGTGCCGTGAATGCGCGCCTCTTTTCTGGCAAGCACTGCTTTTTCCTTCATTCCCTTATTTTAAAACCTCCTGGTATACCCGCAGCACATTTTTGTAGAAAATCTTTTCTATCTCCTCCCAGGTAAACCCGCCCCTGTGAAGTGCCTCCGAAAGAAGCTCCATGCCGGAGGCATCCAAAAGTTCCACCGAATTTCCGATTCCGTCAAAATCCGTGCCCAGGCCGCAAACCTCTATTCCTCCCACGGAAGTGATATGCCGCACATGGCGCACCATGTCCGAAAGCCGCCCCACACAAACGGACGAATCTTTCCTTGGCATTCCGTTTTCCTCAAAAGCACATTGCTCGGATAGAAAAGCCGCACAGAAATTCAGCCCTGTCACACCCCCTCTTTCTCCCAGCGCCCGTATCATATCGTCCGTGAGATTCCTGCTCACGCCGCTTACAGCCGCTGCGTTGGAATGGCTGGCCACAAAAGGCGCCCTGGTATGACGATACACATCCCAGAAGCCGCCGTCTGAAAGGTGAGAGACATCCACCAGCATATGAAGCCGCTCCATTTCCCTTACGGCTTCTGTCCCAAAGGCTGTGAGCCCACGCTCCTGGCGTTTTCGGAGAGCAGGAACGCCATCCTCTCCCCACACCAGATTTGGAAAACCGATTTCGTTTTCGTAGTTCCAGGAAACAGCGGCCATACGGACACCCCGGTCATAAAATTCCCGGATCCGCTCAAGCTTTCCCTCAAAAACAGCGCCCTCCTCCAGCGTCAAAAGCGCGCTCATTTTTCCATTTCTGTCATTTTCCAGGATTTCCTCATAGGAGCGCGCCGGAAGGATCAGATCCTCATTTCCGGAAAGCTCCTCCTCCAAAAGCGTGATCATCTCCATGGCTGTCTCGTAGGGGCTTTCCACCGCCTGCCGGTCCACATACATGGCAAAATTCTGGACCAGGCAGCCCCCTTTTTTCAGTTTTTCCAGATCCACCTGAAATCCGTTCTTCCGCAGATTGCCGGAATCCTTCTTCTCCTGTCTCTTCGCATATAATTTTGATATGGTATCACAGTGCATGTCTGCTGTTCTCATTGGTTTTCTCCTTCCTGTCAGGTGTTCCTATTATATCACAGCCTGCGCTCTTCAAAAAGTCAAAATAACATAGTTTTTAGTCATTTTCCCGGTAGTGTTTTTCATTTTTCTCTACTATACTGTAGTCAAACAACACATAAGCAGGGAGGAACCTTTATGAAAAAACAGTGGTGGCACACGAAGACCGCCTATCAGATTTATCCGAAGAGCTTCTACGACACCAACGGCGACGGTATCGGAGACCTTCCGGGCATCATCCAAAAACTCGACTACTTAAAAGAGCTGGGTGTAGACATCCTCTGGATCTCTCCCTGCTACTGCTCTCCTTTTGCCGATCAGGGCTATGACATCTCCGATTATTACAAAATCGACCCGCGCTTCGGCACCATGGAGGACATGGACAAATTGCTGGCCGAGGCCAAAAAACGCGAAATGTACATTGTCATGGATTTGGTCGTGAATCACTGCTCCGACGAGCACGAGTGGTTCCAAAAAGCCTGCGAAGACCCAGACGGGCCATACGGCAGCTACTTTTACATCGAAACCTGCAAGGACGGCAGGCTCCCCTGCAACTGGCGCTCCTATTTCGGCGGCCCGGTCTGGGACAGGCTTCCCGGACATGAGGATAAATATTATCTCCACGTATTCCACAAAAAGCAGCCGGATCTGAACTGGGAAAATCCCCGACTGCGCCGGGAAATCTACAAAATGATCAACTGGTGGCTGGACAAAGGCGTTGCGGGTTTCCGCATTGACGCCATCATCAATATCAAAAAAGCGCTCCCCTTCTGCGATTATCCCGCAGACCGCCAGGACGGTCTCTGTTCCATGGAGCAGATGCTTTCCAGGGCCAAAGGCGTACAGATATTTCTTCAGGAAATGGCTGACCATACCTTCAGGCCCCACAACGCTTTTACCGTGGGCGAGGTCTTTCACGAAAAGGAGAGCGAGCTTCCTGATTTCATCGGAGATGACGGCTGCTTTTCCACCATGTTTGATTTTCGCGAAACCATCTGGGGCGCAAGCGACGAGGGCTGGTATGATAATACCCCCATCACCCCGGATGCTTACCGGGACTGCTGCTTCGAGAGCCAGAAACGCATCGGAAATATCGGCTTTCTCTCCAATATCATCGAAAACCACGATGAGCCCCGGGGCGTCAGCCGCTATCTTCCCGAAGGAGAGGCAAACGAGTACAGCAAAAAGCTTCTTGGCACAGTCTCCTTTTTCCTGAAAGGGCTTCCTTTTCTCTATCAGGGGCAGGAGCTTGGCATGGAAAATGTGACCTTTACCTCCATCGGGCAGGTCAATGACATCAGTACGCTGGATGAATACCAGGTAGCCCTTGGGGCAGGTCTGTCTCCTGCGGACGCCTTAAAAGTGGTAAACCGCTACAGCCGGGACAATTCCCGCACACCGTTTCAGTGGAAAAACACCCCCAATGCCGGCTTTACCACAGGCACCCCCTGGCTGGCGGTAAATCCAAACTATCCCCGCATCAACGCAGAAGCACAGCTTGCGGATGACCATTCCCTGTTCCGGTATTATCAAAAAATGATCGCCCTCCGCAAAGATCCGCGATACCAGGAAACCCTTGTGTATGGTCAGCTGATTCCGGTTTACGAAGAGCAGCACAACCTCATGGCCTATTACCGCCAAACCCAGTCCCAGACTCTCCTGGTTATCGCAAACTTCCAGAAAGAAAAACAGAACGTCACGCTGGAACAGCTTCCGCGCAACGTTCTGCTGAATAATCATGACAGGATCCTCCTTGATGAGCGCACCTTAACGCTCATGGAGTATCAGGCTGTGGTGCTGGAGCTTTGATGCTTTTACAGCAGTTCAATGCTCCACAGATTCTGGTATGTCTGTCCCTTGGGCAGGCATATCAGATTTTTTTGTTTGGATAATTCCTCCACAACGCCCTTTCTGGAGGGAAGGGAGGACCAGGGTTCCACGCACACATAGGGCGCATCTGTGTGCGGCTTGTGCCAGAAGCCCACATAATCCATTTTGGGATAGGAAACCTTCACGCCTTTGTTTCCTTTTTCGGAGGAAATCACAAGCTCTTTTGCCCCGCCTCCAAGAACAATGGCATCGTCGTCAAAAAGGCCGTGGGAAAGGGGAATCCTTCTGCCCTCTTCCAGCGGATAACTTTCCTCTCCTACCACAAAGCAGTCCGGAGAAAACAGCACGCGCCTGGGCTCATTTCCCTCTGCAAAGGTAATGGCATAGTCCTCAAAGCCAAGCCCTTCCTCCAGCGGCACATTGAAGCCCGGGTGTCCGCCGATCCCAAAATACATATCTTTTTCATCCTCATTGGTCACCTGGTACATGATCTCCAGGGTTTTTCCGTTAAGGTGATAGGTCACTGCATAGCGAAACTCATAGGGATACTGCTCCCGTGTCTCTTCGCTGCTCCTCAGTTCCATGGTAAGATACTCTCCCCCCTGCTCGCACAGGGAAAGCTCCATATATTTCACAAAACCATGGATATTCATATGATATTCTTTTCCAAAAAGCGTATAGGTTTTGTCCGTCATGCGGGCGATATAGGGAAACAGGTTGGGTGCTCTGTCGCCCCAGTATGTCTTGTCTCCCTGCCACAGATATTCTGTGCCGTCCTTGTCCTTTATGGACCAGAGGCTTGCACCTGCGGTATTGATGTCCACGGAAAGCTCTTCATTGCGAATGTTGTATAGCATAGCGTTTCCTCCTTATATCATGTATGGTTTCCTGTGAAAACGTTCACACGGATTGTTCCGCACTTTGTGCTCCCACTGTGATCTATTTGATCACACGCACTCTGGAAACACCCTCAATTGCCGCCAGTTCCTCCAGCGCCTGCTTGGAGGCAGTGCTCTCCAGGTCGATCATCGTGTATGCGTACTCGCCCTTGCTCTTGTTGGTCATGTCCGCGATGTTCAGTCCCTCATCGCCAAGAACCTTGGTAAACTGGCTGATCATGTTGGGGATGTTTTTGTGGGTCAGGGCAATTCTTCCCACGGCCACACAGGTTCCCATATCGCAGTTGGGGAAGTTTACGGAATTCTTGATATTTCCGTTTTCCAGAAAATCTCTCAGCTCTTTTACTGCCATCACTGCGCAGTTTTCCTCGGATTCTTCTGTGGAAGCGCCCAGATGCGGCGTCACCAGGATTCCTTCCCGGCCTGCCACCAGCGGATTGGCGAAATCTGTCACATATTTTTTGATTTTTCCGCTTTCCAGCGCATCGATGAGAGCCTCCTCATCCACAAGAAGATCCCGCGCAAAGTTCAAAAGCACCACGCCGTCCTTCATTTTGTCGAAAGCCTCTTTGTTGATCATCTGCTTTGTGCTGTCAAGCAGCGGCACATGGATCGTGATATAATCGCACTGGGTATAAATCTCGTCCAGAGATTTGCTGTGGCGGATGGTTCTGGAAAGATTCCATGCCGCATCAATGGAAATGTAAGGATCGTAGCCGTACACCTCCATACCCAGACTGGAAGCTGCGTTGGCAACCATGGCACCAATCGCGCCAAGACCGATGATCCCCAGCTTTTTGCCGCTGATCTCGCAGCCCGCAAACTGTTTCTTCTGTTTTTCCGCCAGCTTGTCGATGTCCTCGCGGTCTTTTTCCTTGGCCACCCACTCAATGCCGCCAACGATATCCCTGGAGGCCAGAAGCATTCCCGCCAGAACCAGCTCCTTTACACCGTTTGCGTTGGCGCCGGGAGTGTTAAACACCACAATTCCCTGCTCCGCACAGTCCCGGATTGGAATATTGTTCACACCTGCCCCTGCGCGCGCGATAGCGCACACGGTCGTGGGAAGCGTCATATCATGCATTTTGGCGCTTCGTACCAGAACCGCGTCACAGTTTTCCAGGCTCTCAGATTTTTTGTAAGTGTCATCAAACAGCTGCAGACCTTTTTCAGCAATGGGATTCAGACAATGATACTGATACATTACGCATTTTCCTCCTCAAACTTTCTCATAAAGGCAACCAGGGCCTCCACGCCCGCCTTCGGCATGGCGTTATAAATGCTCGCACGCATGCCGCCTACGGTTCTGTGCCCTTTCAGGTTCACAAGACCTGCTTCTGCCGCCTCTTTTACAAATTTTGCGTCAAGCTCCTTGTCCCCGGTCACAAAGGGAACATTCATGAGAGAGCGGTCCTTTGCCACAACGGTTCCCTTGAACAGCCTGCTCTCATCCAGAAAATCATAGAGAAGCTTTGCTTTCTCCTCATTTTTCTGTTTCATAACCTCAAGTCCGCCCATGGATTTTAGCCATTTGAACACCTTGCCGCACACATAAATGCAGTATGCGTTTGGCGTGTTGTAGAGAGAACCTGCGTCCGCATGGGTCTTGTAGGTCAGCATGGTAGGTGTGCCGGGCAGAACGTCCTCGGTGATCAGATCCTCGCGGATGATCACAATCACCATGCCCGCCGGGCCGATATTTTTCTGCACGCCGCCGTAGATGATGCCGTATTTGCTCACATCCACCGGCTCGGACAAAAAGCAGGAGGAAACATCCGCAACCAGTGTTTTTCCCTTGGTATTGGGAAGCTCCTTGAATTTTGTTCCGTAAATGGTGTTGTTTTCACAGATGTATACATAATCTGCATCCGGGCTTATGGGCAGGTCGCTGCAGTCCGGAATATAAGAAAAGGTTTTGTCCTCAGAGGAAGCGATCTTGTTCGCTTTGCCGTATTTCTGGGCTTCCTGGTAAGCTTTTTTTGCCCACTGTCCCGTGACAATGTAATCTGCCACCTTGTTTTTCATAAGATTCATGGGAATCATGGCAAACTGCTGGGAAGCGCCGCCCTGCAGAAACAGCACTTTATAGTTGTCGGGAATGTTCATAAGCTCCCGCAGGTCTTTCTCCGCCTCATCGATGATCTGCTGAAACGCGCCGCTTCTGTGGCTCATCTCCATAACAGACATCCCGGTTCCCTTGTAATCCATCATCTCATCCGCAACCTCACGGAGCACCTCCTCCGGAAGCACTGCCGGTCCTGCGGAAAAATTATACACTCTGCTCATTCTTTTTCACGTCCTCCTCGTCAAACACATTTTCAATACTTTCTCCTGCCGGTACCATGGGGAATACACTCAAATCCTGATCGATCCAGCAGTCCAAAAGCACCGGGCCCTTTGCAGAAAGCGCAGTTCTCAAAGCGTTTTCCACCTCTTCCATCTTTGTCACGCGGATCGCCTGCGCGCCCATTGCCTCGGCAACCTTCACAAAATCCACCTTGTCATTCAAAATCGTATGGGAATAGCGGTGATCATAGAACAGGGTCTGCCACTGACGCACCATACCCAGCACGTGATTGTTCAGCACGATCTGCACCAGCGGTCTGTTGCAGCGCACCGCTGTGGCAAGCTCATTCATGTTCATGCGGAAACAGCCGTCTCCCGCAATATTTACCACCGTTTTGTCCGGGCATCCCATTTTTGCTCCGATCGCCGCGCCCAGGCCATAGCCCATGGTGCCCAGGCCGCCGGAGGTGAGAAGCGTATGCGGCTCTTTGAATTTGTAATACTGTGCCGCCCACATCTGATGCTGCCCCACATCTGTGGTAATGATCGCATCGCCCTTTGTCAGCTCATAAAGCTTCTCAATGATATAAGGCCCGGTCAGCTGGCTCTTGTCATATCGGAGAGGATATTTCTCCTTCATCTCCGCAATATGTTCCATCCACTGGGGATGCTGTTTTTCCGGCAAAATCTCCAGGATCCGGCGAAGCACCTCCTTGATGTCACCTTCAATATATGCGTCAACATACACATTCTTGTTAATTTCCGCGGCATCAATATCAATCTGAAGAATTTTGGCATTCTTGGCAAAGGTGCTGGCATTTCCTGTCACACGGTCGCTGAAGCGCGCGCCCAGAACAATGAGAAGGTCACACTGGCTCACTCCCAGATTGGAAGTTTTGGTGCCGTGCATTCCCAGCATTCCCGTATAGTAGGGATGATCTCCCGGAAAAGCGCCTTTGCCCATAAGACTGTCGCAGACCGGAGCCTGAATCCTTGTGGCCAGCTCCATGATCTCCCTGGAAGCGTTTGAGATCACCGCTCCGCCTCCGTTGAAAATAAACGGTTTTTCGGATTCCTCGATCATGCGCACTGCCGTTTCCAGATCTTCCCTGCGGATTGCGCTGGTCTCCCGGTTCACTGTGGCCGGGCGGCTGGGCATATACTCATAGGTCCCGCCGGTCACATCCTTGGTAACGTCCACCAGGACTACGCCCGGGCGGCCGCTTTTTGCGATATAAAACGCCTTGCGCAACGTATCCGCAAGCTTGGTAATGTCTTTTACGATGTAGCTGTGCTTGGTAATGGGCATCACGATTCCCGCAATATCCACTTCCTGGAAAGAATCCTTTCCAAGGAGCGGCTTGCCCACATTGGCTGTAATGGCAACCATGGGCACGGAATCCATCTGCGCCGTGGCAATTCCCGTAACCAGGTTCGTAGCCCCCGGACCGGAGGTGGCCAGACAAACGCCCACCTTTCCGGTAGCTCTGGCGTAACCGTCCGCCGCATGGGAAGCGCCCTGTTCATGAGATGTGAGCACATGGGTAATCTCATCCCTGTATTTGTAAAGAGCATCATAGACATTTAGGATCGCGCCGCCCGGATAGCCGAACACCGTGTCCACGCCCTGCTCCTTCAAGCATTCCACAATAATTTCTGCACCTGTAAGAACCATGTGTTTTCCTCCTCGCCTTATTTTGTTCCCGGTATTTCCAGAATCGCACCTCGATTTCCTGAAGTAACCATGGCTGCATATCTGGCAAGATATCCGGTGGTGATCTTCGGCTCGCGGGGCTGCCATTTTTCTCTTCTGGCCGCAAGCTCTTCGTCAGAAACCTTTACTTCCAATTTCAGCTCCGGAATGTTGATGCTGATCATGTCCCCCTCTTCGATGAGAGCGATGGGACCTCCCACAGCCGCTTCCGGGGAAACATGGCCGATAGAAGCGCCTCTGGAAGCACCGCTGAACCGTCCGTCCGTGATAAGGGCTACCGAAGAGCCCAGACCCATTCCCGCAATGGCTGAGGTGGGATTCAGCATTTCTCTCATGCCCGGTCCGCCCTTGGGGCCTTCGTAGCGGATGACAACCACATCTCCTGCCACGATATTTCCGCCTTTAATGGCCGCGATCGCATCCTCCTCACAGTCAAATACCCTGGCCGGACCTTCGTGCACCATCATCTCTTCCACAACCGCAGAACGTTTTACCACACCGCCGTCTGGAGCCAGATTTCCCTTGAGCACTGCCAGACCACCGGTTTTGCTGTAGGGATCTTCCACCGGACGGATGACCTGGGGATTCCGATTCACGCAGTTTTCAATATTTTCTCCTACCGTCTTTCCGGTGACAGTCATGCAGTCTTTATAGAGAAGTCCCAGCTTGTCAAGCTCGTGCATCACTGCGTATACACCGCCGGCCTCGTTCAGATCTTCCATATAGGTGGGGCCTGCCGGCGCCAGATGACAGAGGTTCGGCGTTTTTTCACTGATTTCATTGGCAAAACTGATATCAAAGTCCATGCCGATCTCATGGGCAATGGCCGGAAGATGCAGCATGCTGTTGGTGGAGCATCCAAGCGCCATATCCACGGTAAGGGCATTCAAAACAGCTTTCTCGGTCATAATGTCTCTGGGACGGATATTTCTCCGGTACATCTCCATCACCTGCATGCCCGCATGCTTGGCAAGGCGGATGCGCTCCGAATATACGGCCGGAATGGTTCCGTTGCCCTGAAGCCCCATGCCCAGAGCTTCTGTCAGACAGTTCATGCTGTTGGCGGTATACATGCCGGAGCAGGAACCGCAGGTGGGGCAGGCCTTGTTTTCGTATTCTGTCAGGCCGTCCTCATCAAGATTTCCTGCCGCATATGCCCCCACCGCCTCAAACATACTGGAGAGGCTGGTCTTATGTCCGTGAATGTGTCCTGCCATCATGGGCCCGCCGCTGACAAACACGGTGGGCACATTGATCCTGGCTGCCGCCATCAAAAGTCCCGGCACATTTTTGTCACAGTTCGGTACCATGACCAGAGCATCAAACTGATGCGCCAGCGCCATAGCTTCTGTAGAATCTGCGATCAAATCTCTGGTGACCAGGGAATATTTCATGCCCACATGTCCCATGGCAATGCCGTCGCACACGGCAATCGCCGGGAACACAACCGGAGTTCCCCCCGCCATGGCTACGCCCTGCTTCACGGCTGCCACAATCTTGTCCAGGTTCATATGACCAGGTACGATTTCGTTATAAGAGCTTACAATACCAACCAGCGGCCGCTCCATCTCCTCCTTGGTCATCCCCAAGGCATTAAAAAGCGAACGGTGCGGCGCCTGCTGGGAGCCTTTCTTTACTGCGTCACTTCTCATAATAATCTCCTCTCCTTTGTTTACTTTCAAAATCAGATCAGCGCTTAGATCGCCGCTGCGATCAGATCACCCATTTCAGAGGTTTTGACCAGCGTGCATCCCCCGGACATGATATCGCCGGTACGATACCCGTCTGTCAAAACCTTCTGTACAGCCGCTTCCACAGCCTCAGCTTCCTCGTCCAGATCCAGGGAATAACGGAGCATCATCGCCGCAGATAATATGGTGGCAATGGGGTTGGCCTTATTCTGTCCTGCAATATCCGGTGCAGAGCCGTGGCTCGGCTCATAAAGTCCAAGCTTCGTCTCATTGAGGCTTGCGGAGGAAAGCATTCCGATGGAGCCGGTGACCATGCTGGCCTCATCGGACAAAATGTCGCCAAACATATTCTCTGTGAGAATTACATCAAACTGCGCCGGGTCACGCACAAGCTGCATGGCACAGTTGTCCACCAGCATATGCTCCAGCGTAATTTCCGGATAATCCTTCGCCACTTCTTCCACCACGCTTCTCCACAGACGGGAAGAATCCAGCACATTGGCCTTGTCCACGCTGGTGACTTTTTTGCGGCGTTTGCCGGCAATCTCAAATGCCTTCACCGCAATGCGGCGGATTTCTTCTTCATTGTACGCGAGCGTATCTACAGCTGTCCTGAGTCCGTCTTCCACTGTAGTTCTGCGCTCTCCAAAATATAAACCTCCGGTAAGCTCCCGGACAATGATCATATCAAACCCGTCGCCGATGATCTCGTCTCTCAAGGGGCAGGCTTTTTTTAGCTCCTGGTAGAGATAAGCCGGGCGCAGGTTTGCAAACAGTCCCAGGGCCTTGCGGATTCCCAGAAGACCGGCTTCCGGTCGTTTTGACGGTTCCAGCCGGTACCAGGGAGAGGTCTTGGCATCTCCGCCGATGGAACCCATCAAAACCGCGTCGGAGGCTTTTGCCTGTGCAATGGCCTCATCTGTCAGCGGCACTCCATGCACGTCGATGGAGGCTCCTCCCAGAAGGATCTCTTCATATGTAAAGGTATGTCCGTATTTCTCACATACTCTGTCCAGAACCTTCCTGGCTTCTCTCACGATTTCCGGGCCGATTCCGTCCCCGGGAATCAGGGCTATTCTGTAATTCATAATATCACTCCTCGTCTTCTTGCTGCGTATTGTTATTATAATAACGCACTTTTCTTCAGATTTCAACCTGCTAAAGCAAAAAAGTCGGCAAAGATTTGTCTGCTCTTTTAAATTATTCTCTTATTGGTTATCGAACGCGGCGGATCGGTATCGGAGCGTTTCCGTGACACGCTGCGTTTCCTGTTTGCCCGCGCGCTGATAATCCGCCATTCGCGAAAAACTCGCCTTCGGCTCAAACACTTCGCTCGGTGGCGGAAGCTAGCGCAGGCTGCACGACGGAAGCCTCGCTATCGTCAGCGTACTCCGCTCCGATACCGCTCTGCCGCTGTTTCACCATAGAAAAAACCTGTCCAACCGAAATTGAACAGGTTTTTACAAAACACCACATTAATATTGTGCCATTTTCAGATATGTTCCTAATTGCAGATATGTAGAAATATCCGAGTTCACACGCATCATTTTTACTTCATCGGTAAGCTCTTTCATATCCGTGTGCTGTTCTTTTGCAGCAAGCTCCAAACTTGTCAGCTGACCGGAAATCTGAACCGCCTGCTGGTGAATGGAAACGGCAGTCTGATGAATCGCTGACAGTTCCTGATAAATTTGATGCTGGTTGGAAATAATCTGGTTTAACCGATTTTCTATGTTGCTGATTTTTCTGTTTACATCAGAAAGAATCATCGTCTGAATGATATTATCCAAATCTGTAGCTTTGCTTGATGAAAAATATTCATATAAATAAGCAATCGCACCAAGGTTCCGATATTGTTGAGGAATAATATTGATTGAATATGCCTTATCTCTTATTTCTGCACATCTGTTTAATTCCGCCAGCAGCTCTTCCTTTCTTCCTGCATCTACAGGATAACATTCTTCCTTTTCCGCAATTGCTGTTTTCCACTTTTCAAGATTATTACAGTCTGTTTTATATTGTCGAAGCTTTTTTTCATTTTCCAACATTAATATGTGTCTCACACCTTCCTGCTCCTCCTTACCTTTCTTATAAAAAAGATAAGAACAAACCAGCATTAAGAAAAAACTAGAAAGCTTTATAGGAGCATCTACCAGCAAAGAAGAAAATGCAGCAATTCCCGAAAAAATCAATAACATCAAGTGTTTTTTGGGAAATGGCGGGGCTGCCGGCGTAACAGGTGCGGTTAGTTGTATCGCCTCAATTTCTGATTTTTTCGATAAAATCCTTTCGTCTTCTTGAATCCTGATACGATATTTCTCATATTTATCACGTAATGTATGCCATGTAACTTCAATCCCATACAGCTCCGTCAAATACGGAACCAGAACCTCTCTCTTGTACTCCATACACATTCTCCTCCTCCAACGCAAAAGTACAATATTAATATACTAAAGTATTTATATATTGTCAATGATTACTTATACAATAATACTAAATTCAAATACTTCCAAGGGGTTTCTTATGTTAAATGAACGGATCAAAGAATTGAGAGTATTATATAAAATGAACCAGATAGAATTCGGAAAAAAATTGGGCGTTACAAAACAGTGTGTCTCAAACTGGGAAAATAATAACATTCAGCCTTCTGTTGATATGTTGGTAAAAATCGCAGATATTTTTTCCGTAACAACCGACTACCTTCTTGGCAGAGATGATAAACATTATCTGGACGTCTCCGGCTTATCGGATACACAGATCAGCAATATCCAAAACATCGTCAATGATATCCGCAAATAAGCATAACAAAAAATCCTGCTTGCAGGATTCTCCGCCGCAGTGCGATTCCGTGCAGAGCGTTTTTTTATCGTAGGAACATGAGGTCGTAATTTCCTATAGAATAAAAAAAAT
>QFCE01001243.1_pt1 | contig 13843 bp, 15 predicted proteins | sample 5346091 | NCBI WGS metagenome assembly QFCE01 (sample SAMN09062252, study PRJNA434731) | Human gut metagenome, whole genome shotgun sequencing project. | isolation source: stool timepoint A chromium assembly | host: Homo sapiens | collected 2015 | reverse complement strand
CGAAGATGCTCCTTTCAAGATTCTCTGTCTGGAAAATGTACGAACGTTTTTTTATTATAAGAACAGGGCGCATGGCCCTGTTTTCCGATGCCGAAAACAAGCGGAACGCTTTTCGGCACCGCAAAACAGGGGCAAAGGCGAGGGAGCGGGATCCCTCGCCTCGGCCGCAGTCCATAGAAACGCTTACTCGCTCAAGGGCTGGATGGCAATAGCCTCGTCCATCAGCGCATTGAAATCATCGGCTGTCATAGTGGACAGGATGCTGTCGATCGCATCTTTGAGCTCGGTGTTGCCTTTTTTCACAGAAACACCGATGTTTACATTTTCGGCACGCTCTTCATCGGTGAACTGAAAATCGCCGTCAGTTCCAGAGAAGTCCAGAATCTTGAGATCAGGATAGGCCCGTACGGCGCCTTGAGCCGTGGGCATATCAGTGCAGACGAAATCCACCGTGCCAGTTTCCAAAGCCATCAGCATGGCAGGAGCACTCTCTGCCGCGGTCTGGATATCTGCGCCTTTGATCTGCGGCAGGCACGCATTATACCAGATTGTGGACTCCTGGGCAGTAGCGGTACCGCTCAGCTCATCGATGGAAGAGGCGTTGGCGTTGGGGCTGTCTGCCTTGGTGACGCAGACCATGGTGGCATAGTAATAGGGACCGGCAAAATCCACCTGTTCGCTGCGCTCGGCAGTCATGGACTGACCGGCGATCACGGCGTCATAGGTTCCGCTCTGTACGCCGGGCACCAGAGAACCCCAGTCGGTCTGAATGATTTCCAGCTCCCACCCATTGGCCTCGCAGATTTGTTTTGCAATCATTACATCATAGCCGTTGGCATAGGAACCAGACACGTTGGAAATCGGCACGGCGCCATTGGAATCATCGTTCTGGGTCCAGTTATAGGGTGCATAGGCGCACTCCATAGCTACCGTCAGAACGCCGTCTTCCACGCCGGAGGAGGCATTGTTTTCGTCGGCAGAACCTTCAGAGGAGGGGGTTCCGGCAGGGGAGCCGCAGGCGGCCAGAGACATGGTCATCAGTGCAGCGCAGCTCAGGGCAAACAGTTTCTTTTTCATCATTGTCTTACTTCCTTCCAATTTTTTCAATTTTGGTTTGCACATCCGTGTGGGTTCTTGAATCACAATGCAATCTTAATGTGGCCATAAAAGGCAAAAGCCACAATGCTTCCATAGAAGAAGCATTATGGCAGAGGCATCGGCACCTAATCTAATAAAATTGGAAAAGATGATAGCACTCCACATTGCTGTGACAGTCCGGCGGATATTCTCCGCCAGCCCAGATACAAATTCCCGGGCCGGAATCTGCATCTTCGGCAAAAAACCCTTTCTCCTGCTCAGCGGTGGCCAGACCGGGAAATCTGAACAGATACTGATGTTTTTTGCGCCTCTACCATTGTGTATGAGGCATAGCCCCAAAAGATATGTAATTCAATTGTGAGCATGTTAGCACGGATAAGGCAGTATGTCAATACTTTTTCTGAAATTTGGGCCGAAGGAACAGGAAAGTCTTTTCTGTACGGGCAAGGTGGCCAAATCCCGGAGGTGGAAAAGGACATCTATTATGAAATTTGTGAAGAAATACCACCGGGAAGAAAAAGTTCTTGCAATTTAAAAGGAATCCTTTTATAATGAAGCCAATTTCAGGCGAAGGATACTAAAATGATGGACAATATGCTGTTTGCAACTGTATTTTCCTCTTTTTTCTGCGGTCGATTTATCGGCGGCAGCGCTTTTTGCTGGGAAACTGTGCAGTTGTGAATTGATGAGAAGCAGAAGGGGTGTTTTGGGACGTTCCCGGGATGGAAAACGATGAAAGGCTCATTGATTGACAACAATCAATGAGCCTTTTTCTTTTTGCAATACAAAAAATTCACATAAAGAAGGAGCAAAATAGCATGGTCGTTGTTATGAAACCAAATGCCTCAAAAGAGGATATTGCCAAGCTGGCGGCGGAACTGGAACAGCTGAATCTGAAAGTCAGCATCACGGAAGGACACGGCTGCAGCATCTTGGGCCTGGTGGGCGACACCACTGCCGTGGATATGGACAAAATTACGATTAACCAGCACGTGGAGCGGGTGATGCGTGTTTCCGAGCCGTATAAAAAGGCCAACCGCAAGTTCCATCCCGAAGACACCGTGGTGTCTGTAGGCAGTGCGAAGATTGGCGGGGGCAATTTTGGCGTGGTTGCCGGCCCCTGTAGCGTGGAAAACGAGGATCAGATGGTAGAGGTGGCTCAGCGTGTCAAAGCGGCCGGCGCATCCATGCTCCGCGGCGGCGCCTTCAAACCCCGCACCTCGCCGTATTCGTTCCAAGGTATGGGCACCCGGGGGCTTGATCTGCTGTTGCTGGCTAAGGAAGCTTCGGGTCTGCCTATCGTCACAGAGCTGATGAGTCCCAAATACATTGACTTGTTCGAGGAAAAAGTGGATGTGGTGCAGATCGGCGCGCGCAACATGCAGAACTTTGATCTGCTCAAGGAAGTGGGCAAAATGAGCAAACCGATTCTGCTCAAGCGCGGCCTGTCCAATACCTATGAGGAGTGGATCATGTCCGCTGAGTATATCATGAGCGAGGGCAACGAAAACGTGATTCTCTGTGAGCGCGGCATCCGCACCTTTGAAACCTATACCCGCAACACGCTGGATGTGGCGGCCATTCCCTGCATCAAGCGCATGAGCCACCTGCCGATCATCGTTGATCCTTCCCATTCCGGAGGTATGAGCTGGCTGGTGGAATCGCTGACCATGTCCGGCATTGCCGCCGGGTGCGACGGTATCATTGTAGAGGTGCACAATGACCCGCCCCACGCTAAATGCGATGGCCAGCAATCCCTGACGCCGGATCAGTTTGAGCAGCTGATGGGCAAAATCAAGCAAATGGCCAATCTGATGGGCAAAACGGTGGTAAAGTAACGAAAAACGCTTGTCTGTTTTTCTGAGAAATTTCTGGGGAAAGGTGTTTTGGCTGGATGAAACAACTGACGGTGGAGCTGCCGGGAAGGGAATACGACATTCTCATCGGCACAGGACTTTTGGAGCAGTGCGGCGCGCGTATCCGCGCCGTGACGCGGGCGGAACGGCTGGCGGTAGTGACAGACAGCAATGTGGGACCGCTGTATTTGAAAATGGTGATGGAAAGTTTGCTGAGGGCTGGATTTACTGCTTTTTCCGTCACATTTCCCGCCGGAGAGGCCAGTAAAAATATCCGAACGCTGAACAACCTTTATGAAGGCTTTGCCGATGGTGGTCTCACTCGGGGCGACGGTGTGGTGGCGCTGGGCGGCGGCGTCACCGGCGATATGGCGGGCTTCGCGGCGGCCACCATGTTCCGGGGGGTGGATTTTATTCAGATCCCCACCACACTGCTGGCACAGGTGGACAGCAGTGTGGGCGGCAAAACCGCCATCGATCTGCCTCAGGGTAAAAATTTGGTGGGTGCGTTTTATCAGCCCAAGCTGGTGCTGGCGGACACAGGGTGTTTTGCAACGCTTCCGAACCGCGTTTTGTGTGACGGAATGGCGGAAGTGATTAAATATGGTATGATCGTCGACGCTCCCTTTTTTGATTTTCTGGAACGCTTGGATGGCATTCAGGCAGCCGCTGCGCACTGGGAAGAGATCGTGTATACTTGCTGCGACATCAAGCGCGCCGTGGTGGCTGAGGACGAGCGTGATACGGGACGGCGGGGCATTTTGAACTTTGGCCATACCCTGGGCCATGCTTATGAAAAGGCATATCATTATGAAACCTATACGCACGGCGAAGCGGTGGCTGCGGGCATGGTGAAGATGCTGGAGCTGGAACGGCGGAAAGGCCGCCCGGTAGCGGCGCTGCAGGCGCGGCTGGAGCGGGTGCTGAAAGCTTTTCAGCTGCCCATCGAGATTCCGTGCACGATGGAAGATTATCGTGCCGCGGTGGGGCTGGATAAAAAGGCACAGGGCCGATGCATCGGCGTAATTGAGGTGGTCCAGCCCGGACAGGCCGAGATCGTGCCCATGGAAAAAGAAGCGCTGTTTGCGCTGTTAGAGGAGAAAGACGCATGAATGTGACAATACGGCCCCAAAAGCTCTGCGGAACCATTACGCCGCCGCCGTCGAAAAGCCAGGCCCATCGGTTGATCATTGCTGCGGCCTTGGCGGATGGGGAAAGCGTGCTCTCGAACGTGGCCTTTTCTCAGGACATCCTGGCCACCCTTTCGTGCATGGAACAGCTGGGTGCGCGCTGGGAAAAGATTGACGGGAGCACGATCCGCGTGCAAGGACTTGCTGCCGGTGCACCGGTTCTGCAGAAGGATGGAATGCCCCATTTTGACTGCGGCGAGAGCGGTTCCACGCTGCGTTTTCTGATCCCAATTGCTCTGGCGGTGGCGGGCGGCGGCGTGTTCAGCGGCCGGGGCCGACTGATGGAGCGACCGCAGAAGCCCTATTTTGATCTGTTTGAGGAAAAGGGAATCTCCTGGGAACAGAAGGATGGCACACTTACTGTGCGCGGCACGCTGGAAAGCGGTACATTTTTGCTGCCCGGCAATGTGTCCAGCCAGTTTTTCACGGGGCTGCTCTATGCGCTGCCGCTGCTGGACGGAGCTTCACGGATCACGGCCACCACTGCGCTGGAAAGCGAAAGCTACATTGCCATGACGATGGATGCGCTGAAAGGCTGCGGTGTGGCGGTGGATGTGCTGGAAGGGAAACAGGGCAGCTTTTTCGTGCCTGGCGCGCAGCGCTATGCACCCACGCAGCGCCGCGTGGAAGCCGACTGGTCCCAGGCTGGCTTCTGGTACGCCGCTATGGCGTTGGGGAATCTGGTGGATGTGACCGGGATGAGCGAGAATTCCCGGCAGGGAGATCAGGTAGTGGCCGACGCTTTTGTGAAATTGTGCCGAAGCGGCGATGTAGAACTGGACGTGGCGGACTGTCCCGATTTGGTGCCGCCACTGGCGGCCATGGCGGCGGTGCGCAAGGGAACGACGAGCATTGTGCATGCCGCGCGGCTGCGCATTAAAGAAAGCGACCGCCTATCCGCGGTTACGGCGGTTATGAATGCGCTGGGAGCACATATTGAGGAACTGCACGATGGATTGGTGATCTGCGGCTTGGAAACGCTGTGCGGCGGCGTCTCGGTAGATGCCTGCAACGACCACCGTATTGCCATGATGGCCGCTGTGGCGGCCACGCGCTGCAAGGAACCGGTGACGATTGAGGGGGCAGAGTGTGTCCGCAAGTCCTATCCTAACTTCTGGGAGGATTACGAAATGCTCGGCGGAGCGATCACGCGGGAGGGGTAATATGACCTATACGATTTTCGGCGAAAGCCATGGGCCGGCCATCGGCGTAGTGCTGGAAGGCGTGCCTTCCGGTGTGGAGATGGATCTGGATTTTATCCGCGCGGAACTGCAGCGTCGCGCTCCTGGGAAAAGCGCCCTGACTACGGCCCGGAAGGAGGCGGACGAGCCGGAGATTCTTTCCGGCGTATTTGACGGCAAAACTACAGGCACGCCGCTGTGCGCCATTATCCGCAATACGGACACCCGCTCCAAAGATTACGCCAAACTGAAACACCTGCCCCGTCCCAGCCATGCCGATTATGCTGGCGCGGTGCGCTATGGCGGATTTAACGATTACCGCGGAGGCGGCCATTTTTCCGGGCGGCTGACGGCGCCGCTGGTGTTTGCCGGGGCGTTGGCCAAGTTGATCCTGCAGGAAAAAGGCGTTATCATTACATCTGCCATTTCTATTTTGGAGGGAACACCGGATCCGAGTCCGGAGGAGATTGAAGAGATTATTCTGGCGGCCAGAAAGGCGGGAGACAGTGTGGGCGGCGCCATTTCCTGCACGGTAACCGGCATCAGCGCAGGGTTTGGCGCACCGGATTTCGGCTGCAATGCTGAGGGCATCTTTGCTCAGCACCTGTTTGCGGTGCCTGCGGTAAAAGGCATTGCTTTCGGTGCGGGCTTCGGGTTTTCATGCATGCGCGGCAGTGAAGCCAACGATCCGTTTTATATGGAAGAAGGGCAGGTCAAAACCCGCACCAATGCCTCCGGCGGGATCAACGGCGGCATTACCAATGGAATGCCCATTGTGTTTGAAGTGGCGATCCGTCCCACGCCGTCCATCGCTATGGAGCAAAATACGGTGGATCTGGCGGAAAAAAAGGATGCAACGCTTGTGATTGAGGGGCGGCATGACCCCTGTATTGTGCAGCGGGCGCTGCCGGTGGTGGAGGCAGCGGCGGCTCTGGCCAGTTGCGAATTGCTGGGGCTTTGAGCAAAGAGCGGATTGCGTGCAGGAAAACATGGGAGGAAACGAAACGATGGAACAAAAGAAACAGGCAATTGCAGGGGATGTGGTTGTCCTGTCCGGCGCAGTGATTTGCGGCGATGTGAGCATTGCTTCCGGCAGCAGCGTATGGTTCAATGCGGTGGTGCGCGGGGATGAAGCGCCGATCAGTATTGGGGAAAATACCAACATTCAGGACTGTGCAGTGTTGCATGTAGACGAGGACTGCCCGCTGCGCATCGGCAGCGGGGTGACCGTGGGCCACGGGGCAATTCTGCACGGCTGTACCGTGGGCGATAACGCCCTGATCGGTATGGGAGCCATTGTGCTCAACGGCGCGCGGATCGGCAAAAACTGTATTGTCGGCGCCGGCGCGTTGGTTACCGGCGGCACGGAGATCCCGGAAGGGTGGATGGCGTTTGGCAATCCGGCGAAACCGGTGCGTCGCCTGCGCCCGGAGGAGATCGAAGGAAACCGCCGCAGCTGTGAAACGTATCTGAAAGAAAAGGAGCGGTACCGCACATGAGCACATTGGAGGAACTGCGCGCGCAGATTGATGATATCGACGCGCAGATGGTAGCGTTGTTTGAACAGCGCATGAACGTGACGCGGCAGGTGGGCGAGTACAAAAAGGAGCACGGCATGCCTGTGCTGGATCGGGGCCGTGAAGCGGAAGTTTTGGCGAAGAAAGAATCCATGCTGAAAAATCCATATCTCAAAACCGAGGTGAAGGATTTCTTTTCCAGTATCATGGCGATTTCCCGCCGTCAGCAGCGCGCACTGCTGGCACAGCAGAGCAGTGTGGAACAGGTGCGCGCTCTGCAGGCGCTGGTGCAAAACGCCCGGGAGCCGGTGAGTATGCCGCAGGTGTTCTATCAGGGTGTGGCCGGAGCCTATGCAGAAGAAGCTGCAGCCCTCTTTTTTGGGGAAGCGGCCGAGCGCCGCAGCGCCCCCACCTGGCGTAGCCTTTTTGAACTCTTGGTGGCGGGTAAGGCAGATTATATCGTCGTTCCCATTGAAAACAACTCCACCGGCTCGATCAATGCAGTCTATGACCTGCTGGCTGAGTACGGCGCCTATGTGGTGGGAGAGCAGACAGTGAAAGTAGAGCACTGCCTGTGCGCGCTGCCTGGCACGGTGCTGGAGGATATCACCGATGTGTATTCCCATGAGCAGGGCTTTTTCCAGAGTGAGGACTTTTTGACTCGGCATGAGGGCTGGAAGCAGAACGCCGTGCTGAACACCGCAGCTGCCGCACAGCTGGTGGCTGTCAGCGGAGTGAAGAGCAAAGCGGCGATCTGCAGCCGCCGGGCGGCACAGCTCTTCGGGCTGGAAGTGCTGCAAGAGCATATCAACACCAGCGCGGATAATTATACACGCTTTTTTGTGGTGGCCCCGACCATGGAGCTGCGGCCGGAGTGCGGCAAGCTGAGCCTGATGTTTACCCTGCCTCACGAACCGGGCACGCTGAACAATGTATTGGGAATTCTGGCGGCTCACCAGATGAACATGTTGCGGCTGGAATCCCGCCCGATGCCGGGCGAGGGCTGGGAATACCGCTTCTTTGTGGACGTGGAAGGCGATCTGCGCAGCGACGCGCTGAACACCGTCCTGTTTGAACTGGTGGAAAATACGCTGACGCTGCGGATTCTGGGCAATTACCCCAAGGGGGCCTGAGCGATGATAAAACGAAATCTCGTGCTGATTGGCCTGCCCGGCAGCGGAAAAAGCACGGTAAGCGCACTGCTGTCCCGGCGTCTGGGCTGGCCGCTGCTGGATACAGACGAGATGGTTGTGCAGCGGGAGGGACGAACCATCCCCGAAATTTTTGCCTGCGAGGGAGAGGATTACTTTCGACGCGTGGAGACTGTCTGCGCCAGGGAAGCGGCCGGCACTGAGGAAGCGGTTATCGCTACCGGCGGCGGTATTGTGCTGCGGGAGGAAAACATGACGGCGCTGCGCAGAAGCGGCTTTGTCTGCTTCCTTGATCGCGGCGCTGCGGAGATTGCCGAGGGACTGGATATCAGCGGCCGTCCCCTTTTGCGGGAGGGCCGGGAAAAAATTTACCGTCTGGCCCGAGAGCGGGATGCGCTCTACCGCAAATACGCCGATGTGGTAGTTTCTGAAAAAACGCCCGAAGCGGCGGCAGACGCCGTTTTATATGCATTGGCTGCGGCGGAACCGGAAAAGGGGGAGATGTGAGCTGTGGAAACCAAAAAACTCTGTGTCATTGGCGATCCGGTGGAGCACAGCCTGTCGCCGGTGATTCACAATGCGGTTTTGAAGCAGACGGGACTGCCCTATGTGTATGGCCGGGTACGGGTGCGCGGCGGTGAAACTGCCGCCTTCCTTCGCCGTGCGGCAGAGGAAGGGTATGCAGGCTTCAACGCTACCATGCCCCACAAAACGGATCTGGTGGAGCTGGTGGATGAGCTGGATGCTGACGCGCAGCTGTATCGGGCGGTGAACACCGTAGTGCTGCGGGATGGGAAGATACGCGGCTGCAACACGGATGGCCGGGGATTTTTGCAAATGCTGTTGGAGGCGGGCATCTCGCCGGAGGATAAGACGATTACCGTGCTGGGGGCCGGCGGCGCGGCGCGGGCCGTGGTGCTAAAGCTGGCGCAACCGGCGCGCGGCGCATTTTTGTGTGCAACCGTACTCGCTCCAAAGCAGAAGCACTGGCAAAGGAATTTCCCACGCAGATTACGCCTTGCGGCTTGGATGAGGAAACTTTGCAGGACTGCGCCCTTTTTTCTGATCTTCTGGTGAATACCACACCGATGGGAATGCACGGCATGGCGGCCCGGTTTGAGCAGCTGGACTTTCTGGCAGCGCTGCCGAAAGGCGCCGCGGTTTGTGACATTATTTACAGTCCGCCGGAAACCATGCTGCTGGCGCGGGCTAAAGCGCTGGGACTTTCGACGCTCAACGGCTTGGGCATGCTGATTTATCAGGCGGTGTTTGCCCTGGAGGAATTTACGGATGTGAAAATCGATGCACAGGAGGTTCTGCCGGCTGTGAAAGCGGCGTTGAACGAAGCGATGAATGCGTAAGGAACGGCAGCGGCGGGGAATCGGCTGAACGCTGTATGATGGAATAAGCACTCCAGAAGCGGGGACAGGTAAGCCGCCCGGAGCATACTGCGGTATGCTCCGGGCGGCTTTTTTTACAGCGGCGTATTTTTGGAAATAGGGACATTCTTCCGGCGCATAGAGTGAGAAAGAACGATTTTGCAAAAGGAGGAAGTGTCTTATGCTGTCTGCAGTGATTTTGCTGCTGACGAACAGCTTGATGTTCACGCTGCGCCTGAACGGGAGTACCGGATCATTCCCGAAGCCGCTGAGCGCGGCAGAAGAGAAACAATATCTGGAACGCTATGCCGTCGGCGATCTGGAGGCCCGCAATGTGCTCATTGAACACAACCTGCGTCTGGTGGCGCACATTATGAAAAAATACTACACCCAGACCAGAGATCAGGAAGACTTGATCTCGATCGGCACCATCGGTCTGATCAAAGGGATTTCCAGCTATAAGCCGGACAAGGGGGTGCGCCTGGCGACTTATGCGGCACGGTGTATTGAGAATGAGATTCTGATGTATTTCCGCTCGCAGAAAAAGCTGCAGGGAGAGGTATCTCTGTCTGATTCCATCGACACGGATCAGGACGGAAACAGCCTTTCGTTTATGGATGTCATCAGTGTGGACGACACCATGTTGGAAGATTTGAGCGCCAGTGAGACTCGGGGGGTACTGCGCTGCCTGGTACAGACCTGCCTAACGCCGCGGGAGAGAGACATTGTGGAGCAGCGCTACGGTCTGGATGGGAAACCGCCCCGCACTCAGCGGGAAATTGCCGCTGCCTGCGGCATCTCCCGCAGCTATGTATCCCGCCTGGAAAAGAAAGCGCTGGAAAAGCTGGGCAGGGAATTCGAGCGGACGCAGAAATAGAAATGCAGCAGCCTGAAAAACGGCTGCTGCGAAGTCAGGGGTTGGATTCCGGAAATACGGGGCCATCGTTTTTCTTTTTTTGTGATTTGCGGAGCTGTTGCTCAGCGAAGGCTGCGCCGTACGCGATAGCACCGGCTCCGAATTTAGCGCGGATCTGATCCATGGCGCCTTCCAACTGCTCCGCTCTGTGTTCCTGTTCGGAGGAAACGGCGGAAAACAGGTTCAGCTGTTGAGACCACTGGTCAGCAGGAGCGAGGTTCAGAGCGGTGACGGTCAGCATGCGGATCGGGTGAGGCATTTGCCAGGAAGAGTGCAGCAGTTCCATGCAGGCTGCGGTGATGTCCCGGGCCAGATGGGTGCTGTGCGGCAGCTGTTTTTGCCGCGTGATGGTACGAAAGGACGGATCGCGGATCATCACCTGTACGCCGGTGCAGTACAGGCCATGTTGGCGAAGGCGGACGGCCACCGTATCCGACAGGATGGTAATATGGCGAAGGACGTCCTCCCAACAGGTTAAATCGTGGCTGAATGTGGTGCCATTGCCGACGGATTTGACCGGGGCGCGCTCGCCGTAGGGGCGCACCGGGGCGTGTTCCAGTCCGTTGGCATATTCGTAAAGCTGCTGTCCCATCTTGCCGAACAGCTCCTGAAGCATTGCGGGGCTGGACTGCGCCAGCTGGCCAATAGTGTCAATCCCGTACTGGTGCAGCGTTTTGGAAGCAGTTTTTCCCACAAACAGCAGCGACGACACTGGCAGCGGGAATACGGTTTCCCGCCAGCAGTCCGGGGAAAGAACCGTGGTGGCATCCGGTTTTTTGTAATCGCTGCCCAGTTTGGCAAAGATCTTGTTGAAGGACACGCCAACGGAGCAGGTCAGTCCGGTTTCCTTCCGTACTGCTGCACGGATTTCATCGGCAATGGCCTTGCCGTTGCCGCCAAACAGGTGCATGCTCCCTGTGATATCCAGCCAGCTTTCGTCGATGCTGAACGGCTCCACAAGGTCAGTGTAGCGGCCATAAATGGCGTTGATTTGCTTGGAGTATGCGCTGTAGCGCTCCCGGTGGGGCGGCAGCAGAATAAGACCCGGGCATTTTCTGCGGGCCTGCCAGATGGTTTCCGCCGTAACGACACCATATTTTTTGGCAGCCTCGTTTTTGGCTAAAATAATGCCGTGGCGGGAGGTGGGATCACCGCATACAGCCACGGGTTTCCGGCGCAGCTCGGGATACTGCAGCAGTTCCACGGAAGCGTAAAAACTGTTCATATCGCAGTGCAAAATGGTCCGAGGCACAGCTGCCCACCTCCTTTTCCAACAAACTGAAATCAGCATAGCATAAAAATGGAGAAAAATCAAACAGATGTTTTTGAGGACGCTGCAGAAAAGCCCAGGTCCGGGAGCGGGCCTGGGCATGAGTTCATCGATGCAGCAAGGGCGATAAGGGCTTGTAGATCAAAAAGGCAATCAGCACATCCAGCATACCTTTGGCGAAGGTAAACGGCATATTGAATACCAGAAGGCACTGTAGCAGGTTATCTACAAAAGGAAGGATCAACTGATACATACCGATGATGCCTTCCATAGGCATGAAAACGGCATAGATGGGATACGTGATAAAATAGTTCAGCGGTACACTGAGCACAGCCATGATTGCCGAGCCAACCAGCGAACCGAGAAAGGCGCCTTTGCGGTTCTTCATTTTTTTGTATAGAAGGCCGGCGGGAACAACAAATGTGACGCCCAGAAGGAAATTGCACAGTTCGCCTACGCCGCCCGTGCTGGTATGGGTCAGATTGATCAGATTTTTGACCAGGCAGACGACCACCCCGTAGACAGGCCCCAGGGAAAAAGAGGCCAGAAGGGCCGGCAGCTCGGAAATATCCAGCTTGATGAAACTGGGCATAATGGGCACGCTGAACTCCAGAAACATCAATACTGCCGCTACGGCGGACAGCATGGCGGTGACTACCATTTTGTGAATTTTACTCTGTGTGTTGGTATGCATATAGTCAATTCCCCCTTTTCTTATTGCAGGCACAAAAAAACACCCGAAAGGCAAGCTTTCGGGCAAACGGATACAACACCGGAACGGTGTGCCAGATCGTTTCTTCCATCCAGACTGTCACTGTCGGTATCGGAGTTGCACCGATTCAGCACGCAAAAATTATGCGGCTCGCGGACTGTACCGCCGGTCGGGAATTGCACCCTGCCCTGAAACGCTTCTTTCTTTGTGGACACAGTATAGCGCTGACAGACGGAAAATGCAAGAGGCAATGGGTGGAAATTGTAAAGAAATACAGAAAAATGGCTGGGAAAAGCGGGAACAGGCAAGGGGATTGACGCTTGCAAAATAGAATGTATGTGCTATAATAAAGAAAAACAAGAATAATGGAAGGGGAGGAGCGCAGCATGCGGGGAAGACAGACAGCCTGCGCATTTACAGGATACCGCCCTCAGAAGTTGCCGTGGCTGAGCGACGAGCGCGACCCGCGGTGCGCAGATTTGAAGCGACGTCTGCGCGCAGCTGTTGAAGACGCCTGCCGCTGTGAAATGGAGCATTTTTTGTGCGGCATGGCCCAGGGCTGCGATTTGTATTTTGCCGAACTGGTGCTGGAAATGAAGCGGGACTGGCCAGAAATCACCCTCGAAGCGGCGGTGCCCTGCCCTACGCAGGCAGATGGATGGCCTGCAGAGGACAGAGTGCGCCGGCAGCGGCTTTTGGCGGCGTGTGATTATGAAACCATGGTGCAGGAGCGCTACGGCCCAGGCTGCATGATGCGGCGCAACCGTTATATGGTGGATCATGCGGCTATGGTGATCGCGGTTTATGACGGTCAGACGGGTGGTACGCAGCGAACGGTGGAATATGCCCTGCGTCGATGTTTGCCTGTAGTGTTGGTGCCGCCGGTGGAAGAAAGCGAGTATGCCCGCCGCTGAACGCCGCCGGAGAATTGGCGGTTGGCCGGATACACGGAAGAGAGGATATACGATGAAAGATACGACATTTACCGGGTTTGAAGATGCGATGATCGACTTTTTCTGGGCGATCCGTTTTAACAATAACCGGGAATGGTTTGCAGAGCATAAAGCCACATATGTGGAAAAGATTTATGAGCCGATGAAGGCCCTGGCACGGGAGGTGTGCGCGGGGATGGAAGCGCGGTACGGCCTGGAAAGCTTGTGGCGCTGCAGCCGGATCTACCGGGACGCCCGGCGGCCGCAGCCTCAGGGGCCTTATCGGGATCATATCTGGTTTGTGCTGGCCCAGCAGGAGCGCTGGTCGATAGCGCCCACGTTTTACGCGGAAATCTCCGCCGAAGGCATCAGTTATGGGTTCGGCAGCTACAACTGCCCGCCGGACTTTATGAAAAATATGCGCGCAGCGATGGAGGCGAACCCCGCCAAGGCAGAGCGCATGATCCGCGCCTTTGAAAAAGACGGCAGCTTTCAGCTGGATGGGGAATCCTACAAACGGCCCAAGGGCCATGTGTCCGAACGCATTGACCGGTGGTACAATTTGAAAAGCATTGGTTTTTCGGCCTTTGAGCCATGGAGCGATGCCAGCATGAGCGCTTCGCTGCCGGCGTATCTGGTGG
>QFCE01002742.1_pt1 | contig 13979 bp, 17 predicted proteins | sample 5346091 | NCBI WGS metagenome assembly QFCE01 (sample SAMN09062252, study PRJNA434731) | Human gut metagenome, whole genome shotgun sequencing project. | isolation source: stool timepoint A chromium assembly | host: Homo sapiens | collected 2015 | reverse complement strand
AGAACGGTTACATTTATTGTGGAGACAATCCGCTGTATTACATAGATCCTGACGGATGTTCATACATAAGTACACTTGGAAATGCAGGAAGAACAGCTTTCAACGTTGTAAAGAGCGGAGTGGCAGGCGGACTTGGACTTTACACAAGGATATGTTGTGAAATAGATAACATGCCGACATGGGCAAAGGCAGCCGTAGGAACAACGGGAATAGTTGTAGCGGGAGTAAGCGGAGTAGGAGCAGCCGCAATAGCGGAAGCAGTAATAGCGTCAGCAGGAATATCCGCAGCAGCAGACGGAGCATTCTACAGCATATATGCATTAAACAATGGAAGTTTCAGCAAATCAGAATTAAAGGACACGGTCATAAACGGAGCAGCAAACGGCTACATGTTTGCAGGAGCAGGGCTTGGAGTGGCAGGAATACGAAATGCTGCAAAGAGTGGAAAACTTGCAGGGTTTATGGCAGATGAAGCTGGAAGCGTGTCGTATGAGGGTGGTAGAAAACCTAATCAAATACATCATTTCGCAACAAATAAGAGTAAGAAATATACAAGTCAGTTTAAAAATATAACTCAAAAATATGGATTAGACTTAGATGGAGATTGGAATAAAGAATTGATGCCTCATCAAGGTCGTCACCCGTACGCTTATCATGATTATGTTCTTGATAATATGCAAAAATTTAATAAAATAGCAAAGGGTGATAAAACTAAATTTTTGAAGTTATATGACCAAATGAAGCAAAAAATAATTAGTAATCCAGACATGTTGTATAAGTATTATTGGAATAATCAGTAAGGAGAGTGTTATTAATGAAGTATTATAAATTAAGTTATGATTATGAAAATGATGATGATTATGTGAATTGTAATGTAGGAGTTATAGGGGATATTGATGAATATTCTGTATCCTGTGGAAATTATATTAATGATTGGTCGGAGGTTAGATTTAAATATAACTCAGAAGAGGGGGATGTTCTATCAGATTACATAGCCAATGTGTATAGGTGGCTGGTTGTATCAAAAAAATTTAGAGAATTAATCGAGCAGATTGTAGATGGAAATGCGATACAGTATCTTTCAACAAAATTGATTGATACTAAGAATAATGAGGAGAATACGGAATATAGAATTGCAAATCTATTAGATGTGGTGGATGCTTTAGACTTAGAACACTCTCAGTATGATTTATTTGAACTTGATAATGAAAAAATTATTTCAGTAGAAAAATATGCTTTGAAAGAAGAAATGGTGTTGGGGCACGATATATTTAGATTAAAAGATGATACAATACCGATTTTTATTTCAGAACGTATTAGGGATATTATTGAAAATAATTCTTTGACAGGATTTGCATTTATTGAAGTTGAAGTTTATTAGTTTGATTATGTCTACATATATAAAAAAACGAAGTCACAATTAAATATCTTTATCAAAAATAGGAACGTATTGTTTTCATAGCACTTGCGCTGTGGAGACAATGCGTTTCTATGACAATTTTCAAAATCTTTTCAAAACTGATGATATTGGTCTACGTCTTGTGAATATCGTGCCCGAAATCTGCCTTTTTGTCATTTTACATAGACAAAAGATGCTTTAACTAGTCACTACTACTTACGAGCCTGATACTATAGCCAAACCATCAGAAGATTTACCAGAAATATGTCATCTATAATGATTGCTTAAATTTGTGTATATGAAACCCTAACCCAGAACGGTTACATTTATTGCGGGGACAATCCACTGTATTACATAGATCCTAACGGATGTTCATACATAAGCACACTTGGAAATGCAGGAAGAACAGCTTTCAACGTTGTAAAGAGCGGAGTGGCAGGCGGACTTGGACTTTACACAAGGATATGTTGTGAAATAGATAACATGCCGACATGGGCAAAGGCAGCCGTAGGAACAACGGGAATAGTTGTAGCGGGAGTAAGCGGAGTAGGAGCAGCTGCGATAGCAGAGACAGTAATTGCATCAGCAGGAATATCAGCGGCAACAGACGGAGCATTCTACAGCATATATGCATTAAACAATGGAAGTTTCAGCAAATCAGAATTAAAGGACACGGTCATAAACGGGGCAGTAAACGGCTATATGTTTGCAGGAGCAGGGCTTGGAGTGGCAGGAATACGAAATGCTGCAAAGAGTGGAAAACTAGCAGGGTTTATGGCAGATGAAGCAGGAAGTGTGTCGTATGAGGGTGGTAAAAGTTCTACTAGAAGATTTTATCATGTTACAAATGAAGAAGCAGCAAAAAGTATAATTGAATCTGGACAACTTGGGAAAAAAGGAAAATCTATTGCAAATATTGTTGTTCAAACGACAGATGGACAGAAAGTTCCAATATCTGTATATAATGTTAAGAGGGTTGGATATAAGAAAGAGTGGTGGCAATTTTGGAAGAAATAAAGGTATCAATTAATGAAGATTATATGTTGGATTATATAAATGTATATGGTGAAAATGTACATGATTACATATCGAAAGGAGAATATTATTTTAAATTTGGCAAGATATATGGAATCATATGCGAACAAGGTGCTGGAGGAGAAGTGTTATCACAAATTATTACAAATAAATTATTTGATGATAAGACAACAATTTTTATTGATGGAATAAAAATTGATTCCATTTATGATTTGGCATGGCATGTTGGAAAAGGTGTCAGAACAGGTGGATTATTTGAAAGAGAATTAAGTGTTCAAAAAGCATTAGAGTTAGCTATTAAAAAAAATAAACGGTATGAAAATATTGACACAATTCTTGAAGAATTTCATTTGTCACGTCATAGAATAAAATATTGTTTATCAAATATGGATGTTTGGGAGAGATGGAGAGCGTCTATTGCAATAGGATATGCTCAGGGAAAACAAATTTATTGCTTTCCCTGGATGGATTCATTATATTTTTATGATTGTATGATTAATTCTTCAGTATTTAGATTTTTTAAGAAGATAACTGGAGAAAATGGATTGATTATTTTGCCAACAGCTAGAGAAAAAAACGTTAAAGGTCTTGCAGATGAAATAGTAAAGATTAATTGTCCAAGATTTGAACATTGTATTTCGGAATCTGAATATTTTAAAAAGTATTTCTTATGAGTATAATGAATTTGTATGATAATAGGCATAAGAAATAATAAAATGGTTCAGCGATAGTTTATTGTTTATGAACTTACATATGTACATATATTAATGATTATATTTTAGGTAATAGGCGCAGGAAATGTATATGAAACCCTAACCCAGAACGGTTATATTTATTGCGGAGACAATCCGCTGTATTACATAGATCCTGACGGATGTTCATACATAAGCACACTTGGAAATGCAGGAAGAACAGCTTTTAACGTTGTAAAGAGCGGAGCCGTAAGCGGACTTGGATTATATGCAAGGGTATGCTGTGAAATAGATAACATGCCTACATGGGCAAAGGCAGCCGTTGGAACAACAGGAATAATAATTGCAGGAGCAAGTGGAGTGGGAGCGGCTGCGATAGCAGAGACAGTAATTGCATCAGCAGGAATATCAGCGGCAACAGACGGAGCATTCTACAGCATATATGCATTAAACAATGGAAGTTTCAGCAAATCAGAATTAAAGGACACGGTCATAAACGGGGCAGTAAACGGCTACATGTTTGCAGGAGCCGGAGTAGGAGTAGCCGGAATACGAAACGCAGCAAAGAGTGGAAAACTAGCAGGGTTTATGGCAGATGAAGCCGGAAGCGTGTCGTATGAGGGTGGTAGAAAAACATCATACTATTACGACGGAGTACAGCAAGCATCGGAATATCTACAGAGTCAAGGAGTTCCAAGAGCATATAGAAAGCAGATATTGGAGTCTTTTGATGTAGAAACAATAAAACTTCAAACTGCTGGAGATAGTACATATGGTTTGAGATTTTATGGTGGAAATGCAAATGCAGAGGGAAGATATTTATTCGAGACATTTTCACCTTTAACAAATCGACAGAATTTGGCTTTGCCATATGAATGGAATAGTATGACGGGAATTCAACAGTTCCAAGTTAAAAGTGGAACGATTATGATTACAGGGAATGCTGCGGCTCAGAAGAATTTTGGCAGTCAATACATTGGTGGTGCCAATCAATGGTATATTAGTAATTTGGAGGAGTTAATAAGATGTCAATAGAAGAGAATTTTAATAAAAGAAATAGCGAATTGCAACAAAAAATAAAGTTGGAAATTGAAAAAGTTAAAATGGGACAAAGTAAGAAAAATATGGTTCAGTTGCAAACTATATTGACAGAACTTCAAAAGAGCAATATGCAAAAACATGTTATTTTAAGTTATCCTCGGATTATAGTGGATTCATGGGATTATTCAGACCAGTTAGGTATGGAGTTGTTGGAACTGGAAGAATTGTATAGAAAAATATAACAGTTGTTCTTATTTATGGTGTACTTTGAAAAATGCGGCAACGGCAACAAGAGTAGTCGAAGTGATTGGAGACGGAGTAGTTGATTCTGCAATAAATATCAGTTTGTCTATTTTGAAGCATTGGATAGGGATATATCAAATGAAGAAGAGAAACAACCGGTATATTGTTTTTATGATGATGAAAATATGCAAAAAAGTAATGTAATGGATGCTTTGAATAAAGCAGTAAGGTTTTGTAGTGCATACAAAATAACGTAATCCTACAAGATTCAAAAGTAACTACTTGGACTTAATGATTGATGGTGAAAGAAGTAATTTGACCATTATGTGTGAGATAGAGGTGGGGGTATAGAAATACAAATGCAGTAATTGAAGAACTAAATGTCTTATAGTTTAATTTGCTGCAATGTATATGCAGATGGTTACTAAAAAATTTTACCATGGTTGATAAAGAAATCGAAATGGATTTAAGGTAGAAAAATCCATGAAGATTAATTTAGAGGCTTTATAACTTAAGTACATTTAAGTGCTGTCAAAATTAAAACTAAATATTGTCATTTTAAGACGAAGAACGCATTGTTTTCATAGTACTTGGTGTTGTGGAGACAATGCATTTTTCTTTATTGGAAATTTCCTAAACCATCAGCAATAGTGTATAATGGATAACATATCATAGACTGAACTGGTACATCTACTGTGGCAACAATTCCACCAGCTATGTGGATTCCTTAGGTCTGGCAGAGAAAAAAACTGTTTTCCCTTGCATTGGTGCCAATTTTAGAAAAGGTTGAAGATGTGGCAGATACAGTCCGTGTCACCAACAGGGTAAAAGTAGTTGTTCCTAAAGGAACAACAATTTATGAAGGTATAGCTATGCCACAAAATATATATGATAGTATTGGAAATGTAATAGGAATATTGCCTGGAGGTGGAAATCAAGTATATATTCCTACAGTAGAAGCGAGGTGGTTTCAATGATAAAATGTGAATGTAGAGAACGAATAGGAAGTTTGATTAATTCGTATCAATTATATGAAGAAATTAAAAGGTTTTTTGAAGAACAAGTAAAAAAAGGTATATTTTCAGAAGTAGAGGTAGGAAAACCATATTGTAATGGATTTGAATGGAAAGCAGACAAATGGTATAAGTGTAATTGTTGTGGATGTCTGTGGGAATTTAAATATCCTGATTTCCCAGCAAAAGGTTTTGTCCGCAAGTTTTCTGATGGAATATATCACCAAAAGGAGATAGGGAGAAATGAATATTAATGAACCATTCAGCAATCATTACTTAGCCAGCTAAATTGAAGAACTAAGTAACAATAATGCGATACAACAGAAGTTCTTTGAAGAATTAGTATAACGGAATTATTGCGTTTTACAAATAAATTTAAAACTGAATATTTAGTTCCAAAATTCTGACATTAACGCACTTCTTTTAAAATAAATTTTTGCTGCTAAATAGATGCGTTTTATGCGTATACGAAAAGTGAACTAAGTTGATGCTAAACTATATGATTTAACTAAAGTAAAATTGAAAACTTCTGGTAAACATTCAGTTGTTTAGTTTACAGCCTGTACACGGACAGACTCGGAAGCACGAGATGGGCACTGGATGAAAATGCAGAGGTTGCAGCGAAAACAGAGTATGATGCATGGGGAAAGCCGGAAACAGAAACGGTAAGCAGTAAACTTAACGGAATAAATATTTCAAAAAGTTACACCGGATATGTTTATGATGAAACAACAGGCTACTGGAATGCGGGAGCAAGAATGTACAATTCCACAGACAGGGAATTTATACAGAAGGACCCTAAAGCAGGAAATGTATATGAAACCCTAACCCAGAACGGTTACATTTATTGTGGAGACAATCCGCTGTATTACATAGATCCTGACGGATGTTCATACATAAGTACACTTGGAAATGCAGGAAGAACAGCCTTCAACGTTGTAAAGAGCGGAGTGACAGGCGGACTTGGACTTTACACAAGAATATGCTGTGAAATAGATAACATGCCGACATGGGCAAAGGCAGCCGTAGGAACGACGGGAATAGTTGTAGCGGGAGTAAGCGGAGTAGGAGCAGCCGCAATAGCACAAGCGGTAATAGCGTCAGCAGGAATATCAGCGGCAACAGACGGAGCATTTTACAGCATATATGCATTAAACAACGGAAGTTTCAGCAAATCAGAATTAAAGGACACGGTCATAAACGGGGCAGTAAACGGCTATATGTTTGCAGGAGCAGGGCTTGGAGTGGCAGGAATACGAAATGCTGCAAAGAGTGGAAAACTAGCAGGGTTTATGGCAGATGAAGCAGGAAGTGTGTCGTATGAGAGTGGTAGTAAAACAGATGTTACTACAGGACTTGGATATGATGCAGGAGATACTCCAGTAAGAATAGGTGGTGATTGGACTGAAAATGATATGAAACAAGCATTGTTAGGACATCCACCTAGAGGTTTAGGAAGTCCCGATATTCATCATGGTGGACAGATGCCAGGAGGTGCCCTGCATGAAGTACTACCAGGACAACACAGAAATAATCCAGCACTACACCCAAATACATACAACCAAGGCGTAACTCCTGAAATGAGAATGGAAGACAGGCAATTACATTGGTGGTATCGAGCAAGAGAACAGGGAGCAGATGAATTACTACCAGACTGGATATATGACTAGAGAGGATAAAATATGGACAGAATTAGTTTTCAAAACAAGGTTAGGGAGATGTCAGAAAAGAAACCCAGATTATTTGCCTTGGAGTCAGATGCCAAAGTAGATATTGAAAAGATTGAAGATGTCGAAAAATATTACGACATAATACTGCCAGACTCTTATAAAGATTTTGCAAGCCAATATGGAGGAGGATATTTTGGATTTATAGTAGTGTATTCATGTGACTGCAATGGCATGTTTTACATCAAGGATAATGTATTAAAAGAATGGGTTATAGAGAAGTCTTTTTTTCCAGTTGTCGATTTAGAAACAGGAGATTTCCTGGGATTTGAAATAGATGCTGGAATATGCAAAAGCAAAGTTACTTTGTATTCGCATGAGGAAGAAGCATTACAGGGAATGCAAATGGATTTTTATGAGGCTTTATTAAAATATGGTTTAAAATGTGATGAATAAAATGTAATAATTTTGTCACATTTCCCTTGACGCCCCACAAATATCCATGTTACAATGGCACCCACTAGGGGGTGTAAGGGGGATGAAAAATCCCCGTAATACCCTAAACAAAAACATAGAATCGGGAATGTTTTATTGGCGACAACCGCCATGGAACATTCTCGATTTTTCTGCTACATGGCAATCCCGATAAAATTGTCCCCAAGCATAACACATTTTTGAACAGCAGAAAAAGTTATTCCATACCACATTTCTCCCAACGGCTCTGCCGGTGGGTGTTTTCCGGCTTATGCCATCTTTTGGCGGCATAAGCCCTTTAACCTGCACTATTTTCGACCCTAATATTTTTCTTATATTTTCTAAAAGTATCTTCTTTCACATTTCCCCAACAAGCCCTAAAAAGTCTATCATGGGTAACTCCTCGACTTCGCTCTTAAAATCGCACACAGGGGCAACACAGGCTCTCACAAGGGCAAGAGAAAGTTGGCTTGCCTGTCTGAAAATTATATTTGTGCATTATTACTGTTTTTCTCTGTTTTTGGTCTATGGCATAAAGCTAATTCTGCTCATTTTAGTGGTTCATATGAAAAAATCTGCTCCCAAATCAAAAAATTGACTTGTAACTGTTCTTTTTCAGAGTTAACATCACACACCACGAAAGCGATTCGTAAGTCTTTTGTGAGTCCTATGTTCTGCAGGATGTATCCATCTCCATGAAAGTCAGCGGTATCCATTCGGGATATTTTGCGTCTGACCAGAAGTGGATAGGCTATACCACTCTTGCACACTTGGTTGCTGAAAGATGCGTAATTCCTAGAAAGATGCTTAACAGTTGAGATTGTCACTATTTTGCCAAACATTGAGAATGGGGTTGATTCTATGGTTAAAGAAAATTTTATTTATGTGGGTATCGATTTACATAAAGAAACCCACACAGCAGTTATGATTGACTGCTACAATCAAAAGCTGGGAGAGATTACTTTCCCAAACAGACCAGCCGATTTTCCTAAGCTGGTTACTAAAGTAAAGAAGTGTAATACCGATGGAAAAGAAGTAGTTTATGGTCTTGAGAACGCCTACGGTTACGGCAGAGCCTTAGCGGTCTGGCTAATTGACAAGGGGTATCTGGTTAAGGATGTAAACACCGCTATCTCACATCGACAGGCAAAGCATCGAGGTGCTATGTACCGTAAGAGCGATAGTGACGATGCCAAAGCCATTGCTCTGGCGACACTAAATATGCTGGACAAACTTCCGGATGCCTGCCCCAATGATGCGTACTGGTCACTTGGTCAGTTGGTGCATCGTAGGGATAATATCATGAAGCAAAGGACGAGATTAGTCAACCAATTGCATGAGCAGTTGTGTATTGCCTATCCGTCATACAAGCAGTTTTTCAATGACATCAGTAGACCCACAGCACTGTATTTCTGGGAGCATTACCCATCCAGAAAGTATTTGAAGGGTAAGTCTGTGGAAGATTTGCGAGCAGAACTTGTTCCTGTCAGTCATAACAAATGCTCCACTAAAACCTGTGAGAAAATCTTGGATGCAGTAGCCAGTGATAAGGTTAAAAACAATGCTTATCAAGATGCCAGAGATATGGTGACACTTAGTATTGTCAGTGATTTACAGCATTATGACAGCCAATTGGCAGAAGTAGACAAGATGCTGGAACAGATGTATAAGATGCTGGGCTGCACACTTACAACCATTCCTGGTGTAAATGTTATTACAGCAGTGAAGATTCTTGCTGAAATCGGTGATATCAAACGCTTTAGTAATGCTAATAAGTTGGCACAGTTTGCAGGAATTGCACCACTTCATTTATCATCTAGCGGTAAGGGGAAAGATGTAGCTACCAAGCAGGGTAACAGACGATTGCAGGCAACCATTTATTTCCTTGCAATCCAGATGGTGCAGGTATCCTCAAAGGGTACACCGAGAAATTCGGTGGTACGGGCATATTATGAGAAACGTAAGGCAGAGGGAAAAACCAGTCAGCAGGCACTGATTTGTATTTCAAGACGGTTAATCAGTGTTATTTATGGAATGTTAAAAAACGGTACGGAGTATCGCATGCCGGTAGTGGAAAACGCTGGCGAAAATAGATAGTGAAAATGGCAAATATATGGTAGAATTTCAAGCAGATGCAAGAGTCGGCGTTGGAGAGTTTACTCTTTTTTCGATAGTGGATCATCGGCTTGGATTATTATAAGGGTAAAGAGTTTATGTCAAGAGTGGTAGAAAGACTATTGATATGAGTAAGTATACTGAATTATCAAATGCAGAAGTTGTAGATATATTGAAAACAAGAGGTTTAGATGAAGGTGCAATAAATGATTTACTTACTTCGTTTGATGGTCCAATATACAAGAGAATAGGTTATGAAGGGGAAATATTCACAATCACAGAGTCGAAGGTTGGAGATGCCTCTGGCATATTTGTGACAAGGGGTTCTACAGGAAATACACCAACGGAAAGAATTAATAATTTGGCATTACCGCCTAATAATTCAGCATTAATAGAGAGCCAGGTGAAATTGACAAGAACCCAGATATTGCTAGAGGGAAAAGTTGCACCTCAGAGAGAATGGGCATTGATAGCAAATGATGGAATCCCAAGAACAGGTGGTGCGTGGCAAGTTGTTACTGATGGCGGAAAATATAGTAATGCAATAAGGAGATAGCCTATGAAAAAGGAATTAGAATTATTATGTAATTATCTTAAAAAAAACGGATATGAAGATGATTCAAAAAGAGTAGAAAAGATTATGCATGATATTACGAAAGCGGATTCGGAAAATGCAAAAAAACGTCTAATAGCAATGTGTAATCCAAGATATTTAGGAAATTTGAATATTGAAGAATTTGATAACGTTTATGAATGGTGGAATTTTTTGGCAGAGATATCTTCAAAGGCAAAAAGTGAAGACATATAATTTAGTTATGTATTCACATAAGGATTTCCACAAAGTTAAAATTATTGTCGTCTTTATGCTGGCTATATTGACTTTCGTCGAAGGTACCCATATTGTTTGATTTCGTTTTATATTGGCTGCAGATGCTACAAAAGGAAATTCGTTCAGTAAAGGTAGATATAATCAATACCCAGGACATTTCCCAGAGGATTTTAATGGGTTTAAATAGGAAATGGAGATATAAATGGATAAAACAAGATTGGTTGAAGCAAAAAGAAGAAATGGAATACTACAAATCTGTAAAGAATGGAGAAATAATGGAATAGAAATAGCTATTGATGATTTTTATGATATTCATACTACTTTGCAATTACAAGAAAAAATAATTGCTAAGTTAGATGATTTGGATACTCAGAAGAAGTATATTGTTTGTAAAAAAACATATGAAATAGAAGATTTCTTGAATTATACAAGTAAAGTAATATGTAAATCAATGAAATATGTTTTTTTTGTGGAAAATTCAACAAAGTTTGGAGCAATAAAATTACAAGGAGATATTATTTCAAATAATATAGAATATATAATAAGTAAATCGGAACTCTTAAATGGTGGATGTAGCATATTCATTTGTTCATGTGGTTTAGAAAATGGTGTGTGTTTATGGAGAGGAGAGTATGATAGTAGAGTTTACTGCTGGTAATAGTAGTTTATTCTTTTACTTATTTTTTAGAGATACCGAGAAGAGTTATGCTAAAAGAGATGTAGTTGAACTGACACATCCTCTCACAAAGATAAAGTCAATACTAGAAAATACTAAAATATTAATGAATGATTGAATTTTTCTAGTAAGGTTGTAGGGATTAGGATTTATATGCTTATTATGAGCATTTGTCTGAGTTACATTAAAACCGGAATTTGAAATATTATGAAAGGCTACATTTAATAATTACTTCGTATAATAATATATGAAGTAATTATTAGATATTTTTCTTTAAAATTAGAACGCATTGTTTTCATAGCACTTGGTGCTGTGGAGATGATGCGATTTTGCATTAAATGTCAGCATATTAAAATGACGGACTTGGAAACAGAACAAAAGAAACAATTACAACAGGACTAATCAAAAAGAAAAAAGAGGAAAAAGAGTATGTGTGGGACTACACAGAAAAGTATCCGGTACTGCTTGAAGAAAAGGAATCAGATGGTACAATTGTAAGGTATACATATGCAGGAAACAGGGAAAGAGCATATGCGGATGTAACAAAAAACAGTGAAAATGCGAAAGCACAGGCTTACAGTCTCTATACGGACAGACTCGGAAGCACGAGATGGGCACTGGATGAAAATGCAGAGGTTGCAGCGAAAACAGAGTATGATGCATGGGGAAAGCCGGAAACAGAAACGGTAAGCAGTAAACTTAACGGAATAAATATTTCAAAAAGTTACACCGGATATGTTTATGATGAAACAACAGGCTACTGGAATGCGGGAGCAAGAATGTACAATTCCACAGACAGGGAATTTATACAGAAGGACCCTAAAGCAGGAAATGTATATGAAACCCTAACCCAGAACGGTTACATTTATTGTGGAGACAATCCGCTGTATTACATAGATCCCTTTAAATGAAAAAGTAACTGCACGAACATATTGACACCAAATTTTTTAAACCTTAAATGGAGTGAAAATTGAGCTTTAAATGGTGTATAATAATAAAAAAGTTATTGTTTTGCTATATTTTCGTGCATAGTTAATAAGCGGCATAACATTAGTTTTGAAAAAATAACTGCAACCCCGCTTCTTTAAAAGATATGGGAGTCTTTGTTTGATCAATTAAAATGTTAATTAACGCTTAAGTAGCTTTGGACTCAAAGTAACTTCATCGGGTGGAATAGGTGAAAGTTGTAGCAAAGACAATAACTTTTTCCCGTCTTTGGAGTCCATTAAATCAAAAGGTGTTTTGTTATCTAAATTTTCACGAAGAACACTGTTTATATGACAACAGATTAACGTTACGTCAGCAACAGTGAGGGGTGAAAAACTAACACCTTTAGGAAGTATTCTTCGTATTAAACGATGGTTGTTTTCGACCTGTGGTTTTTGCCACGAAGCTTGAGGATCACAAAAGAATACACGAGTTCTGGAAAGCCCTGTTCTTGTGTGTTCAAGTGCTTGAGGATTTTTGAATTCAACGCCGTTATCGGTCAATATAATAGGAAATAATCTCTTGAATAGAGACACTCCAAGAATCTCAGTTAAGGAATCAAAAATCTGAATTACACTATCCTGAGTTCCATCGTTCATTAGAAAGATAAGCATAAAACTTGTCCTTCTAAAAATCATAGTAAGAAATACTTTTCCCTTATTACGACCACCCTTTACAGTATCCATTTCTACAACAGGTAGATCTGGGTTTGCTTCCATGAAGGATTTGAAATCTTCATAGGTGCGACCTTGTCTATATTGGTATTCAAGCTTGGTAAGAACCTTTTTAGGCCTACGTTGCCTGTAAACAACCTTTTTAGGAAGGTCAATATTACGAACCTTAAAAACACCCTGGTCAATGTAATTATAGAGAGTTCTCTCTGATATACCTAATTCATCTAAGTGCGTAGCACAAATGTGATTTAGAGATTGACCTTTAGCAATAAGAGGTTCAATTATATCAGCAATTGCTCTTAATTCAGATGGAGTTTTTCTGACACCGGAATGAGCATTGCGAATGCTTTTGTGATGAGCAGCATCAGCTCTGTGAGCTGTATAGTAAGCCTTGTTACGTTTACATTGTTTAAGCATAGAACAATTAGTGCAGACATAAGGAGGTTTATCTAAAAGAGGACATTGAGAAGATTCATAAGAAGCGCAAATATTTGTGCATATACGATCTTCAGGACATCGCTTACAACGATATCCATAACATCCATGTACTCCAACATCATCGCAGATAGAATTCTTTAGGCAAGAGTTTTTGTGAGTACAATCATTCTCGCCAGGGAGAGGAATTCTATCAACAAAGCATCGATATTTAATTACTTCTCTAGAAATGGTAGAAGCTGAACGTTCAAGATTTCTACCAATAGAGGCAAAAGAGTAGTCTTTACTAATCATACGTTCAATAATTATTCGTTCAGATAAGGATAATTGTTTTGGCATAAAAGCCTCCTTTCTGATCAAACAAAGACTACTTAAAATATACACTTTTGCAAAAGTAACTGCTAGTTTGCAAAAGTAGTAGCATAGAAAAACTAGCGGTTAAAAATTCATTTAAAGATTACATAGATCCTGACGGATGTTCATACATAAGTACACTTGGAAATGCAGGAAGAACAGCTTTCAACGTTGTAAAGAGCGGAGTGGCAGGCGGACTTGGACTTTACACAAGGATATGTTGTGAAATAGATAACATGCCGACATGGGCAAAGGCGGCCGTAGGAACGACGGGAATAGTTGTAGCGGGAGTAAGCGGAGTAGGAGCAGCCGCAATAGCGGAAGCGGTAATAGCGTCAGCAGGAA
>QFCE01001313.1_pt1 | contig 14010 bp, 12 predicted proteins | sample 5346091 | NCBI WGS metagenome assembly QFCE01 (sample SAMN09062252, study PRJNA434731) | Human gut metagenome, whole genome shotgun sequencing project. | isolation source: stool timepoint A chromium assembly | host: Homo sapiens | collected 2015 | reverse complement strand
AGACGAGAGAGCTGAATTATGGAACACAGGGTATCTACAGCATGAGAGGCGGAAGCAGTCATCAGTTTAATCCGTTTTTGGCGTTGAAACGACGAGAGACAACGGAACGTGCAGGCGAAGCCATCGGATTTAGCCTTGTATATAGTGGCGATTTTCTGGCACAGGCAGAAGTTGATAATTTTAACGTAACAAGAGTTGTACTTGGAATTCATCCGAATGAATTTCGCTGGAAATTAGAAGAAGGAGAATGTTTCCAGACACCGGAGCTTGTTATGGTATATTCCGGAAGTGGATTAAATGGGATGAGTCAGACATTTCATGAACTGTATCGTACAAGACTGGCAAGAGGTCAGTGGAGAGACCGGGTGCGACCGATTCTTATTAATAACTGGGAAGCCACTTATTTTCAGTTTGATGAAGAAAAGATTTTGCAGCTGGCAAGTCAGGCGAAGAAGATCGGGATTGAGATGTTTGTGTTAGATGACGGATGGTTTGGAAAAAGAAATACAGATAACTGTTCTCTCGGCGACTGGTATGTTAATAAAGAAAAGCTTCCGGGAGGAATTAAAGGACTGGCAGAGAAGATTGAGGCAATGGGAATGAAATTTGGTCTGTGGTTTGAGCCTGAGATGACAAATAAGGACAGTGATTTGTTCCGGGCACATCCGGACTGGCTCCTTGTAGATCTGAGAAGAAATTATTGTCATTGCAGAAATCAGTATGTACTTGATTTTTCAAAAAAAGAAGTCATAGATTATATTCATCAGCAGATGAGAGAAATTCTCGGATCAGCTCCGGTATCTTATGTAAAATGGGATATGAACCGTTCTTTTTCGGAAGTATTTTCCAATGGCAATGACAGTATTTATCAGGGAAAGGTGCGGCATAAATATATTCTCGGTGTATACGAGCTGTATGAAAGATTGATTCAGGAGTTTCCGCACATTTTATTTGAATCCTGTTCCAGCGGAGGAGCCAGATTTGATCCGGGGATGCTTTACTATGCACCTCAGGCATGGGCATCAGATGATACGGATGCAGTAGAGCGTATTAAGATTCAGTACGGAACATCAATGGTATATCCGTTAAGCAGTATCGGAAGCCATGTATCTGCATCGCCAAATCATCAGGTTTTTAGGGACACCCCGTTGGATACAAGAGCAAAGGTGGCATATTTTGGAACATTTGGCTATGAGCTTGATATTACAAAACTTCCGGAAGAAGAACTGGAAGAAATGAAACGCCAGGTAGCATTTATGAAAGAATATCGGGAACTGATTCAGAAAGGATGGTTCTACCGCCTAAAAAGCCCATTTGAACAGCTTTCATCGAATGACAGCTCTTCTGCATGGATGGTTGTTTCAAAAGACCGGAAAGAAGCGCTTGTTGCATATTTCCGTGTACTGCAGCCGCCGCAGGGAAGTTTTCAGAGGATTCAGCTGGAAGGACTTCTTCCGGAACAGAGGTATGAAATTACGGAATATGGAAGTTTTGGAGAAAAGACAGAAGAACACCTTCATTACGGAGATGAATTATTGAATGTGGGATTAAGCGTATCAGATTTTTCTTCCGGGCTTCATGAGATTTTAAGAGAACAGCAGGGAGATTACTTTTCAAGATTGTTCAGAATAAAGGCAAAATAAAACAGAGAATCAGGTGATAGAATGGAACAGAAACATGATTTCGGAACAGGAAAAGTCTCCAGAAATATTTTAAATCTTGCAATTCCAATGACATTGGCCCAGTTAATCAATCTTATGTATAACATTGTAGACCGAATCTATATTGGACACATTCCGAATGCGTCATCACAGGCTCTCACGGGAATCGGCCTGACATTGCCAATGATCACGATTATGATTGCATTTGCCAATTTATTCGGAATGGGAGGCGCGCCGTTATTTTCTATCGCAAGAGGAGGAAAGGAAGAAGAACGTGCCGGAAATATTATGGGAACAACCTGTTCTATGCTGATTCTTTCGGCAGCAGCACTTATGGTATCCGGATTTCTTCTGAAACGCCCGCTATTATATTTGTTCGGAGCCAGTGACGCCACATTTCCGTATGCAAATGATTATATTAGTATCTACTTGTTAGGAACAGGTTTTGTGATGCTAAGTCTTGGTATGAACAGCTTTATCAATGCACAGGGATTTGGAAAGACAGGGATGCTTTCTGTTCTGATTGGTGCATTTGCCAATATTATTTTAGATCCGATCTTTATCTTTGGATTTCATATGGGGGTAAAAGGCGCAGCGCTGGCGACAGTAATCTCGCAGGGAATATCGGCAGTATGGGTAATTCATTTTCTTACAGGCTCAAAGGTACTGATTCGACTGGAACGCCGAAGAATGAAAGTACAGCTAAAACTCCTAAAAGAGATTGTAGGGCTTGGAACATCCGGTTTTGTAATGGCAATAACAAATGGAATCGTACAGATTGTTTGTAACGCAGTTCTGTCTGGTTTCGGCGGAGATATTTATGTTGGTGTTATGACCGTATTAAATTCTGTGAGAGAAATTACACATTTGCCAGTGACAGGAATTACAAACGGAGCGCAGCCGGTTATAGGATTCAACTACGGTGCCGGAAAATATGATCGTGTAAAAGAAGCGATCCGTTTTATGTCAGTCGTGTGTATTGTGATTACACTTGGAGCGTGGGTTCTGGTGGACTTTTTCCCGGAATTTTTTATAAAGATGTTCAGCAGTGAGCGAGCTTTGCTTGAAGCCGGAGTCCCGGCGATGAAGGTATATTTTTTTGGAATTTTTATGATGGCTTTGCAGTTTGCAGGGCAATCAACCTTTGTTGCCCTTGGATTTTCCAGGCATGCAGTATTTTTTTCTATTTTTAGAAAAGTAATTATCGTTGTGCCGTTGACATTGTTGCTTCCGTATATTGGCGGTCTTGGTGTGATGGGAGTGTTCCTGGCAGAACCGATATCCAATTTTGTAGGAGGAACTGCATGTTTTATGACAATGATTGTGACGGTTAGAAAGAGATTGAGAAAATCTATAAATTAAAAAGATTTATAGAAAATATGCGAAGATGACAAAAAAATAAATTGCATTTGTCGAGAAATGACGATGCAATTTATTTTTTTTTGCTTAGAATAAAACTGTATCTATTCATGAGAACAGGGAGAAAGAAAATGTTTAAAGTAAGTTATTTTATGGAAGTACTCCCGATAATTGCCAGTAAAGTAAATATTACATTTCAACTGACAATTGCAGCTACTGTATTTGCTTTAATTGTTGGAGTAATTATAGCTATTATCGGGTATTACAAAGTGCCGGTATTTTATCAATTTACGAGATTGTATGTTTCTATCATGCGGGGAACACCGGTTGTAGCGCAGTTATATTTCTTCTATTACGGGGTTGCACTTTATAGTGCATTTGTAAGAAATATGACACCTCTTATTGCTGTTGCAGTAGTTATGAGTTTGAATATGGGAGCTTTTATGTCAGAAAGTATTCGAGGAGCTTTGCTTTCTGTGGATGAAGGACAAAAAGAAGCGGCATATTCATTGGGAATGACAAACTTTCAATTGATTACAAGAATTATTATTCCGCAGGCCGTACGTATTGCATTGCCGCCATTATTCAATGATATTATTAATTTGATTAAAATGACATCTCTAGCATTCATGTTAGGAGTTCCGGATATTATGGGAGCTGCGAAGATTGAAGGTGCGAGAACATTTAGATATTTTGAGATTTATGCAGCAGTAATGCTCGTGTACTGGATTATTATTTTATTACTTGGCTTTATACATAAAGTATTGGAAAAAAAATGTGCCAATATGTATTAATAATGATTCTTAAAGGGAAACCATTAAGATAAAAAAACAAGATAAAAAGAGGAGAAAAGTAATTATGAAAAAACGTGTATTAGCATTATTATTAGTTTCAGCAATGGTAGTGACATCTTTAATAGGATGTGGAAATTCAGATGAGTCAAAAAAAGATTCTGCAAAAACAGAAACAACAGAGAATTCTTCTGACAATAAAGAAGAAACTAAAAAAGTAGTTGTGGCAACAGCTGGAACAGGAGAACCATACAGTCTTATGAGTGATGATGGGAAATGGACTGGAATCGATGCAGAAATGTGGGATGAGATTGAAAAACGTACTGGTTGGGAAGTAGAAGTAAAACAGGCAGCATTTGATGCAATCTGGGGAGAATTGGATACAGGACGTGCAGATGTTGCTGCAAACTGCTTTGCTGTTAAACAGGAACGTACAGATAAGTATAATGCTACAATTCCATATTATGGAGATGCACAGTGTGTTATTGTAAATAGTAATTCAGAGTATAAAACTTTAGACGATTTAGCTGGAAAGACAATAGGTATTACAAACGGTCAAGCAGCACAGACAATTATTGAAGATATGGCAGATGAAAAAGGATATACAGTAAAACTTTATGAAGACAGTGCTGTAGGTATGAATGACTTAATGTTAGAAAGAATTGATGCATATGCAAATACAACAACAAATGTTAATGCATTTTCACACAATAATGAAAAGGCAGATTTTAGATTTTTTGAAGAAAATCTTATGGCAAATAATGTAGCATACTTCCTTCCAAAAACAGATAAGGGAGAAGAACTTACAAAAGAGCTTGATAAAGTCCTTCAGGAAATGCTTGATGATGGTACAATTGCAAAGATTACTGAAAAATGGATGTATGCAGATATGACACAGTTAATTCAGAAATAAAATAAGAAAGATAAAGATATGGGAACAGAGACACAGCTTGTTAAGATTGAGCATTTATATAAAGAGTTTGATGAAAATACAAAAGTACTTTCAGATATCAATCTTACAATCAATAAGAATGAGGTTATTGCTATTTTAGGACCTTCAGGAACAGGCAAGTCTACGCTGCTGCGTTGTTTGAATTATTTAACAGTTCCGACAAAAGGAATCATTACGATTGGAAATGTAACCGTAGATGCAGAACATCACAGCAAGAAAGATATAATAGAACTTCGTAAGCATTCTTCTATGGTATTTCAGGGATATAATCTGTTTAAAAATAAAACTGCTTTAGAAAATGTGATGGAAGCGCTTACAACCGTTCAAAAAAAATCTAAAGCTGAGGCTGAAAAAATTGCATTAGAACTTTTAGAGAAGGTTGGCATGAGTGAACGAAAAGATTTCTATCCATCCAAATTATCAGGTGGACAGCAACAGCGTGTCGGAATCGCAAGAGCACTTGCAGTAAATCCAAATGTTGTGTTATTTGATGAGCCAACATCAGCACTTGATCCGGAACTTGTTGGGGAAGTATTAAATACAATTAAATCTCTTGCAGAGGAAGGAACAACTATGGTTCTTGTAACACATGAGATTGGATTTGCCAGAGAAGTAGCAACGAGAATTTTGTTTATGGATGAAGGAAGAATTGCGGCAGACGGAACGCCGGAAGAGATTATCGATCATCCAGAACATACGAGACTTCGTCAATTCTTGAATTTTGTAAAGAGAGATTAGTATGAAAAATAAAATCAAAGAGATTGCAAGGCGTATTGAGCCAGAACTCATAAAAATCCGTCAGGAACTTCATCGTTATCCAGAACTTGGAATTGAACTGCCTAAAACTCATGAAATTATTAGCCGGGAATTACATAAAATTCCCGGCCTTGAAATTTATGAACATATGGCAGGAGGCTCTGGCCTTGTAGGAATCCTAAGAGGAAAATGCGAAAAAGGAAAAACCATTCTTCTTCGCGCAGATATTGATGCACTCCCTGTAGAAGAATTATATGATTGTAGTTATAAATCAGAATATCCAGGACGTATGCATGCTTGCGGGCATGATGGGCATGCTGCATGGCTCATTGGAGCAGCGAAAATTTTGGCAGAACTCAAAGAGGAATGGAACGGATGTATTAAATTTGTGTTTCAGCCTGGAGAAGAAATAGGTCTTGGTGCACAAACATTAATTGAAGAAGAACATATTTTAGAAAATCCTAACGTTGATATGGCGTTTGCAGCACATGGATGGCCATCTGTAATTAGTGGTCAGATTGGAATTGCCAGACGATATGCTTTTGGGTGTGTAGGAAGCTTTCGAGTAAAAATTACAGGAAAAAAAGGACATGCTTCCTGGCCAGAAGAAACAATTGATCCGATTTCAGCAGCAAATGAGATTTATCAGCATATGCCATCAGTGCTGACCAGAAAAATCAGCGGAACAGAACCGAAGGTATTTTCAGTAACATATATGATTGCGGGAAATCCGAAAGTTCGTAATGTAATTCCACAGAGTTGTGAATTTGGAGGTACAATACGAGCAACGAATAGCAAAGTACTTAAACAGATTGGAGAAGAACTTAGGAGAGAGACAGAGGCTGTATGTCATGTAGCAGGGACTGAGTATGAGTTAGAAATCAATACGAATGGCAAAAGTGTAGAAAATGATTCTGTACTTTTAGAAGGTGTTGTAAAAACATCTTCTGAGATTCTTGGAAAAGAAAATGTTTATATCATTGAGAAAGATCATCTCGGTGGTGAAAATTTTGCAGAATACAGCAGTCGTGTACCGTCAGTTTATCTGTTTATTGGAATTAAACCCAAAGAAGAAGAAATTCCGGGGTTACATAGTCCTGAATATCGTTTTGATGATAACGTACTTGCAGGGGCAGCGGCTACATTTGCTTTGCTTGGATATAATGGATGCATGGGAATACTAAAAGGAGAGGACTAAGATGGAAAAACTTGTTTATGTTGATCGGCGTAATACAAATTGCAACAAGTGGGATGGTCAGACCGGAATGTTTGGCGAAGAAGGACTTCACGCAATGTGGGTGGCCGATATGGATTTTAAGACAGCTTCATGTGTGATCGATGCTTTAAAAGAATATGTGGAATCAGGAGTTTATGGCTATTACAAAGTTCCGGAGGAGTATTATCGGTCCTTCATCAATTGGGAGAGGGAGCATCATAATCTAGTCATTAAGAAAGAGTGGATCCGTTTTTCACCGGGAGTAGTAGCTGGATTCCATTGGCTTGTACAAATGTTGACAGAACCAGGCGAGGCTGTCATCGTCAATACACCGGTATACTATCCATTTTTAAATGCAGTAAAAAATAACAATAGAAGATTGATATGTTCCGATCTCATCTGTGATGGGGGACATTACCAGATTAACTATGAAGATTTTGAAAAACAGATAGATGAAGAGCATGTAAAGCTTTTTATCCTTTGCTCTCCGCATAATCCTGTAGGAAGGGTATGGAAGAAGGAAGAGCTTGCAAAAATATTTGAAATCTGCAGAAAGCATCAGGTGTATATTATTTCCGATGAAATCCATCAGGATCTTATATTTGGAAATCATCAGCATACTCCATCACTGTGTTTTGAAGAGTATCGTGATTTGATGGTAATGCTAGCTGCTCCGTCTAAAACATTTAATCTGGCAGGCGGACAGAATTCTATTGTCATTATCGCAGATGAAGAGCTTCGTGAGAAATGGGATGTATATACAACGGGCAATCGTGTGCTTGGAGGAAGTGCATTCGGTTATATTGCTGCTCAAGCTGCTTATGAAGGTGGTGCAGAATGGTTAGAACAGGTAAAAAAACAGATTTATGAGAATTTTGAATACTTGAAGGAGGAACTTGCCCAAAAGCTTCCAAAAGCAGTTGTGACACCACTTGAAGGAACTTATTTATGTTGGGTAGATCTCGGCGCTTATATACCGGCAGAAAAGGTAAAAGAAGTTGTTCAGAAGAAATGTAGACTTGCTGTAGACTTTGGCGACTGGTTTGGAGGAAAGCGCTTTGGAACACATATCCGCATTAATCTGGCAACATCTCTGGAAAATGTAGAGATTACGGTGAATGTATTGGCAAAGTATCTCAAAACAGTGTAGTATGATATAGAGTTAATCTATAAGTATCAATAACAGCGAGTGGATTTTCTATTTGACAGATATTCATTTCTACGGAATAATAACCATAATGAGGTGATAGATATGTACGAAATCGATGTCTGTTACAAAATTATATTTGAAGCTATGCTGGAGAAGCCTGTTCTTAAAACGATTGCAGAAAAAATAGGCGCTTATACAAATTCAACAATAGCATTTGTGACAGAAACCGGCAAGATATTGTCAGGTTTCTGTTTTTGTGATTTGAGCGCAGAAAAATTATACGAAAATGATACGGATACAGAACTTGTGAAGACATTAGAGGATTCTTTTACGTGTGGTCATCTTACACTCAGCAATCTAAAAGCAATTTCTCAAAGAAGATTGATTCCGAATACTCATATGGTATATATGGAACCGGTGTACGGTAATCGCGGCATCTGTGGATATGTAATTTTGATCACAGAAGAAGATGATGATATATTTTTTAAAGAGCTGATAGAGATAATGAGGCAGACAATCAGAAAGTATTTGGAAGAAGAACAAAGCCAGAAGGTGATATATCAAAGTTTCAGGGAACAGATAACCGGTTGGACACTTTTTGAAAATAGTAGAGAAATTAATGAAATTCGTCCATTTCCGGAAGGAAATTATATCGTAATACTTTGCCAGAAAGAAGGCGTGCAGGATGCGGAACTTTTTTGTGAGATGAAACAGATGTGGAATTATATGTATTTTTATGAGACTCCGAAGGAGATCATTGCATTGTGCTATCATATATCAGAAAGTGATGCGGAGGATGTATATAAGACAATAGAATCATGTGGATTCCGATGTTGTGTCAGTGAGCCTTTTTCCCACTTAGAACTTTGTACAGGGAAGAAAGATATTTTAAGAAGAATATCTCTTGTCAATGATGTGGAAGGCGGGAATAAAATGAAGCGGGAAGAAGAATGGTCGATGCAGGGACTTTATATGTGTACCTTGCCACTGATTGAGAAAGCAGGACTTCATGATTATTCTATTCACAGATTGCTTTTAGAAGATGAAAGGAACCATACAGAGTTGTATGAAACACTGAAAATGTATTTGCTTTGTGGAAATAATATAACAGTAGCAGCTAAGATGCTGCACATACATAGAAATACACTTGTATACAGACTAAAACAGATTAGAGAGTGTTTAGAAATAGATTTTAATGACATAGAGATATCAAGAGGAATTTTATCATTTATTTTGATGAATGACATTTCAAGGCAGAGTCAGGGAAAAGAGGCAATTTATGAAACTGGTACAGGATTTACCGGAAATATTTGAGCAATTTGAAGAACAACGGCAGAAGGCTTTTTTGGAGATTAAAGAATATAAAGACAGAGGAAAGGCTGTCGTCGGTATGTATTGTGCATATTTTCCACCGGAGCTTGCTATTGCAGCAGGGGCAATTCCGGTGGCTTTATGTTCATTTTCAAATGAAACGATTCCGTCGGCAGAGAAGTACATGCCGAAAAGTATGTGTCCACTAGTAAAATCAAGCTATGGATTCGCTGTAGAAGATAAATGTCCGTTGTTTCATTTTGCAGATCTGGTTATCGGAGAAACAACATGTGACGGCAAGAAAAAAATGTATGAGATGATGGCTGAGAGTAAGCCGGTATTTATTATGGAACTTCCAAACAGTCAGTCTGAGAGAGCACATCGGTTTTGGAAAGAGGAAATCATTAGAACAAAGGAATTTCTTGAAGAATTTTTTCATGTAGTTATTACAGAACAAAAATTGCGCGATGCAGTGCGTCTGAATAATAGAATTCGTATGTCTTTGAAACGTCTGTGTGAAGTTATGAAGCTGGATCCGGCGCCAATCCCTGGAGAAAATATACAAAAAATTGTGCTTGGATGTAAATACCGGTTTGATTATGAAACATCGCCGGATGTGATCGATGATGTCAGAGATAAAATACTGGAAGAATACAGAAATGGAAACAGACTTGAAAAGCGTCCAAGAATTCTGATTACCGGTTGTCCAGTCAATGGCGATAGCATGAAAGTTATCCGTACAATTGAAAATCAGGGAGGCGTTGTTGTTGCGACAGAAAATTGCAGCGGGGTAAGAGCCTTGTCTACGATGGTGGAAGAAGATACAGAAGATATTTATGGGGCAATTGCACAAAAATATCTGTCAACTGGCTGTTCTATTATGACGCCAAATGATAATCGGATAGACCTTCTTGGCGAGATTATAGATGAATATCATGTAGACGGAGTTGTAGAAGTTGTATTGCAGGGCTGTCATGCGACAGGGGCAGAATCTTTTTATATTCGTAAATTTGTAAATGAAGAGAAACATTTGCCTTATATTTGTATTACAACAGATTATTCTCAAGGAGATACAGGGCAAATGAATACAAGACTTGCCGCATTTATTGAGATGATTGAAAATGACAGTCAAGAAAAAGAACTGCTTGATATAAATTACTGCTATAAGATCATGCTGACAGGCCTGACAGGGAATCGTTGCATGCATGAGATCATGAGGGAGATCAGTGAATATTCTGGTGTAGCATTTTGTATTTATGATGAAAATGGAATGGAACAATTTGCATTTGGCAAGGAAAAGTCTGTATGTACGAAGGAAAATGAAATTGTAAGATATCCTGATGGAGATGGGGTAAAGCTTGCTGGTTATGTAACGGCTGGGAAAAAAAAGACAATTGTAGAAAAATTATTGGATATTCTTGTTAAGGGATATCAGATGCAAGAACATAGTCGAGAAAAGCAGAAAAAGGAAATACCGGATTTCATGTGGATTATCGGCGAAAAGTCAATAGACTTAAAAAGAATATATGAGTATTTAGAAACAAATAAGAATTTTCAGGGGAAATTGCATTATCCAGAGCAAAAGAGCGTGTTTTTGTCTGGGATTCACGGACAAAAAGATAGAAATCAGATTATTAAATATCTGAAAGGGATAGAAAATCTGGAAGGAAAAATATTAATTGGCAATGGATTTGCAGATGCAACGCAAAAAGAAGAAAATTATAAGATCCAGAAAGATATTATGGGATTTGTGCAGAAGAAAAAGACGCGTATGAGAATACATTTGACAGAACAGTACTATCATGAGCTGGCAGTATCCTATATTGGCAGGGAAATGGCAAAAGGATCTTTATATGCAGAAGCATTGGAAAAAGTTAAAAAAGAGGATGAAGAAAAGGGAAGAGATTTGTATGAAACACTGTATTGGTATCTTAGAATGAAGAGAAATGTAAGCCAGACAGCGGCAAAGCTTAAGATTCATCGAAATACACTTCTGCCGAGAATTGCCAGATTAAATGAAATTATAGATATAGATGAGAAAGACGGAATTGAGTGCGAACGTCTCTTCCTTGTGATGGAAGTTGAGCAGTACACTACTTGTCGCCACAATCATTCTGTAATATAATAAAACTTAGTACGAGAGCAGCAATTGCTGCAGAAGGGAAGGTATAGAGAGGTGCGAAACATACAGGTAAGTGAAATCACAGAGCGCGTCAGAGAAATGTGTATCAGAGCCAATCATTTTCTTTCAGAAGATATGGACAGAATTATGAAGCAGGCAGAGGCGAAAGAAGAATCTCAGCTCGGAAAGAAGATTCTTGGACAACTTCAGGAGAACCTGAAAATCGCAGCAGAAGATATGATTCCAATCTGTCAGGATACAGGAATGGCAGTTGTATTTCTTGAAATCGGACAGGAAGTACATCTGGAGGGTGGACTTCTGGAAGATGCGGTAAATGAAGGGGTACGCCGGGGCTATACAGAAGGATATTTGAGAAAATCAGTTGTAAAGGATCCGCTCATCAGAGAAAATACAAATGATAATACGCCGGCAGTTATTCACTGCAGAATTGTGGCAGGGGATCAGGTAAAAATTACAGTTGCACCGAAAGGATTCGGCAGCGAAAACATGAGCCGTATTTTTATGTTGAAGCCGGCAGATGGAATAGAAGGTGTGAAGGATGCGATTCTAACAGCTGTGCGGGATGCAGGACCAAATGCGTGTCCTCCTATGGTAGTCGGAGTTGGAATCGGCGGTACATTTGAGAAATGTGCGCTTATGGCAAAGCAGGCATTAACGAGAGAAGCGGGAACACATTCCGAAATTCCATATGTAAAAGAGATGGAAGAAGAACTTTTAAGAAGAATTAACGGACTGGGAATCGGACCTGGAGGTCTGGGTGGAAGAACAACAGCACTTGCAGTGAATATCAACACTTATCCGACACATATAGCAGGACTTCCGGTGGCAGTCAATATCTGCTGTCATGTAAACCGACATGTGGTAGAAGTGATATAGGAGGAAAGAAAGATGGACAGACAGATACGAGTTCCGATTACAAAAGAAGATGTAAAGAGTCTGAAAGCAGGAGATTATGTATATTTAAGCGGTACGATTTATTCGGCAAGAGATGCAGCTCATAAGAGAATGATTGAGACAATCGAAGCAGGAGAGGAGCTTCCGGTAGATCTGACAGGACAGATGATCTATTACATGGGTCCATCTCCGGCGCGAGAAGGGCGCCCGATTGGCTCTGCAGGACCGACAACAGCAAGCCGGATGGACAAGTATACACCGAAGCTTCTTGATATGGGACTTGCAGGAATGATTGGAAAAGGAAAACGTACAAAAGAAGTGATTGATGCAGTTGTCCGTAATACTTCTGTATATTTTGCAGCAGTGGGCGGAGCAGGGGCGCTTTTGTCTAAATGTATTAAAAATGCAGAAGTAGTTGCCTATGATGATCTTGGTACAGAAGCAATCCGTCGTCTGGAAGTAGAGAATCTTCCGGCAATTGTTGTAGTAGATTGTGAAGGCAATAATCTTTATGAAACAGCCATTTTAGAATATCAGACAGAAAAATAAAAGAACAGAAGGGATATAGCGGGCAATGAAAAGAATTTTAATCATGGTACTTCGCAATATTATACTGGTACCGTTTATGTGGGTAAAGCTATGCTACCATGCTTCCCATGTACAAAAGTATACAGAAGAACAGCATTACAAGATGCTGCGGTTTATTACAAAACGAGCGAATATCGGTGGAAATGTAACAATAGAAACATACGGTGAAGAAAATATCCCGAAACAGTCAGGATTTATGTTTTTCCCGAATCATCAGGGAATGTATGATGTTCTGGCCATTGTTGCATCCTGTCCGAAACCATTTTCCGTTGTAGCAAAAAAAGAAGTGGGAAACGTACCATTTTTAAAACAGGTATTTGCCTGTATGAGGGCATTTTTGATTGACAGAGACGATCTGAGACAATCAATGCAGGTAATTATGGATGTAACGAAAGAAGTGCAGAGAGGAAGAAATTATCTAATCTTCGCAGAAGGAACACGCTCAAAAGAAGGAAATAAGGTAAATGAATTTAAAGGCGGAAGTTTCAAGGCAGCAACCAAAGCAAAATGCCCAATTATACCGGTGGCGCTGATAGATGCTTACAAACCATTTGATACAAACAGTACTGCACCTGTAACAGTGCAGGTACATTTTCTTCCGGCGATAGAATATGATGAATATAAAAATATGAAAACACCGGAAATTGCAGAAATGGTAAAAAATCAAATTCAAGATACAATCAATGCTCACATAAAATAAATAGAGAAATAACAGGACAAGATATGGTGGAAAGATATTTTATAAACACCATATCTTGTTTTTTGATGGAAAAAACAAAAAAATATAAAAAAATCATTGACATATTAATATATGTTTAGTATAATACATTTTGCACTGTGATGCACAGTTAAATATGGAAATAAGAATTCAGGAGAAATACTCAAGTGGCTGAAGAGGCGCCCCTGCTAAGGGTGTAGACGGTTCGCGCCGTGCGAGGGTTCAAATCCCTCTTTCTCCGCTCTTTTTTTCAGAAAAAGGAAGAATGAAAAAGTTTCAAAAAACTTTTAAAAACTTCTTGACAAAGCAAAACAGATGTGATAATCTAAATGAGCTGTCGCAAAGACAACAAGAACTTGAAAAAAATAAAATAAAAAAGTTCTTGACAAAGCAAATCAGTTATGATAAACTGGATAAGCTGTCAAACGACAGAGAACCTTGATAACTAAACAATAGACAACAACCCTGAAA
>QFCE01002164.1_pt1 | contig 14045 bp, 15 predicted proteins | sample 5346091 | NCBI WGS metagenome assembly QFCE01 (sample SAMN09062252, study PRJNA434731) | Human gut metagenome, whole genome shotgun sequencing project. | isolation source: stool timepoint A chromium assembly | host: Homo sapiens | collected 2015 | reverse complement strand
TCGGGACCAGCAGTTTTACTTACACCGTCAAATGGCTGCCGCCCACCTCATACACTGCAGCCAAGCTCCCGCCCACACACAGCACCGGAGATTCCAGCTTCACATCCGCCTGATACAGTTCGTTGCCGGCAAAATCATAGATTGTCGTCTCTTTGTTCGTGGCACAGATCAGGTGATTGCCCAATACCGCAAAGGCGCTGGCGCTGCCGCGGTCATAGAAAAAGGGATCGGTTCCCCCGCTTTCGTCCTGCGTAGTACCGATATAGGAGATCGTGCGGCGCAGCGCGTCAAAATTGATATCGTCCCAATATACCGTCACCAGCACTGCGCCCAAAACCAGAACAAGCACCAGAAAGAGGGAAAGCATACGCCGACGCAGCGACGGGCGCGCCGAACGGGCCATACGTTTCTCCTCCGCCCGTTCAGCCCGGCGCTTTTCTTCCCGCGCCGCATCCAAATCGATAATGTTGCGGCCCTCGGGAGTTCCTTTGCGTTTTTTGTCATCCATTCAGCCGTTCATCCTCATACCAAAGTCTCGTCAGATACAATCCCCCAGGCGGCACAGTCGGCCCGGCCAGCGTGCGGTTACCGCTGTCCAAAATCTGCGGAATGTCCTCCGGCAGCAATTTACCTTCGGCCGCATAGAGTACCGTTCCGGCAATCGCGCGCACCATATTGTAAAGGAAGCCGTTGGCGCACACTTTCATTTCCAGAAGATCTCCGCTGCGCTGCACGCGGCAGTAGTAAATCGTACGGACGGTGCTTTTGACGTCGGTTCCCACGCTGCGCACCGCTGCAAAATCGTGCGTTCCCTCAAACATTCGCGCCGCCCGGTCCATCACAGCTTCGTCCAGCACCTTAGGGTAAAAATAGGCGCGGTGGACATAAAACGGGTTGCTGATGCGGGAGTTGTAAATGCGGTAGGTATACTCTTTTTTCAGGCACGAGCCGATGGCGTTGAAATCCTCCGCCACCTCGTAGGCCGCCTGTACGGCGATGTCCTCCGGCAGGCGCACGTTGATGGCCAGGGGCAGCCGGTCGCAGGGAATCGTCATCGTAGTGCGGAAATTGGCGATATAGTGCTCGGCGTGGACACCAGCGTCGGTGCGCCCAGCCCCCACCAGGTGAATACGCTCCCCAGCCAGACCCGAAAGCGCTTTTTCCAATGTGCCCGCCACCGTAACGTCCCGCTTCTGCACCTGCCAGCCATGGTAGGCCGTGCCGTTATACATCAATTTTAAGGCAATGTTTCTTTTCATAAAAATCCTACTGTCCGCACAGAGCGAAAACGATCTGCACAGCTTCCTTCTTTCCTCACAGTCCGAGGCGGCTCAATAGCACCACGGCCGCAGTGATCAGCGTCGTCAGCAGAATGCAGAAAAAATCCCGCCGCTGATAACGCAGCACATAAAGTTTTGTCCTGCCCTCGCCACCGTGGTAACAACGGCATTCCATGGCCGTAGCCAGTTCGTCGGCCCGACGGAACGCGCTGATGAACAGCGGCACCAGGATCGGCACCAGCGCCTTGGCCCGGCGCAGGATATTTCCGGTTTCAAAATCTGCGCCGCGGGCTTTCTGAGCGGACATGATTTTGTCCGTTTCCTCTATCAGCGTCGGGATGAAGCGCAGCGCAATAGACATCATCATAGCCAGTTCGTGCACCGGTACATGGAGCCGTTTGAGCGGGCCCAGCAGATTTTCAATGGCATCTGTCAGCGCAATGGGACTGGTGGTGTAAGTCATCAAAAATGTGCCCATGATCAGCAGCGCGATCCGGATTACCATAAACACCGCAGCCCAGACGCCTTCCACTGTCAGCGTAAAAATCCAGAAAGTGCCGATGGCCTGCCCCGGCGTATAGAACATATTGAGCACTGCAGTAAAAATCAGAATGAAAATCAGCGGCTTCATGCCACGGATCAACGCACGAAATCCTACTTTTGAAATTTTGACGCTGATAAGCAGGAACAGCGCCAGAAGACCATATGAGAAAAAGGATTTGGCACAAAACAGGGCGATGATATAAATCACCACCATCATCAGCTTTGTGCGGGGATCCAGCCGGTGGGCCAGTGTATTTCCGGGGAAATACTGCCCGAGGGTAATGTCTTTCAGCACGAGGCAATTCCCCCTCTCAGGCGCAGAATCTCCGCGCGCAGCGCCTCCTGAGTATACACGGCGCTGTCGATTGGCAGCCCGCGCCGGCGCAGGGCCACGGCAATGCGCGTCACCTCCGGCACGCCCAGTCCGATGGACTCCAGCTCTTCGGCCCGGGAAAAAATCTCCGCCGGCGCGCCGTCCATCACGATATGTTTCTGATCCAGCACCACAATGCGCCCGGCATTACACGCAATTTCCTCCATGCTGTGGCTCACCAGCAGCACCGTGTTTCCTTTGGCACGGTGATACTGGCGGATCTGCGCTAATATGCTCTCGCATCCCACCGGATCAAGGCCGGCGGTCGGCTCGTCCAGAATCAGCACTTCCGGCTCCATGGCAAACACTCCCGCCATGGCTGCCCGACGCTTCTGCCCGCCGGACAATTCAAAAGGTGATTTTTCCAGGAGCGCGTCTCCCAGCCCCACAAAACCCGCGGCCTCCCGTACCCGGCGGTCAATTTCCTTTTCGTCCAGTCCCATATTCGCCGGCCCGAACGCAATATCCTTATAAACCGTTTCCTCAAACAACTGGTATTCCGGATATTGAAACACCAAGCCCACATGGAACCGGATGGCATGGGTGACTTTCGGGGCGGACCAGATATCCTGCCCCCGAAAATACACATGCCCTTCGGTAGGACGGAGCAACCCGTTAAGGTGTTGAATGAAAGTAGACTTCCCGGAGCCTGTATGTCCGATCACACCTATGAACTCCCCGGGATAAGCCTCAAAGGAGATATGCTCCACTGCGTTACGCTCAAACGGCGTGCCGGCACTGTATGTATGTGTCAGATTGTCAACTTTGATAATTGGTTCCACGTTCGTTTTCCCTTTCGGAAACAGATTCTTCCACGCCGCATGCCTGCAGCGCCCGGCAGACGGCGTCGGCGCACTCCTCCACCGAAATGGCGGACAGCAACACGTCCATCCCCTCCTGATGCAGATCGTAGAGCAGCTTCACCGTTTCCGGCACAGTAAGGCCAATGGAGCGCAGCTGCTCCACCTGCTGGAAGATTTCCTTCGGTGCACCATCGAGATACACCTGCCCATGATTGAGCACAACCACGCGGTCCGCCAGCTCCGCCTCATCCATATGATGGGTGATCATTACTACGGTCATTCCCTTGTCCCGGTTCAGCCGACGCACTGTATCCAGTACGTCCCGCCGGCCCCGGGGATCCAGCATGGCGGTCGCTTCGTCCAGCACAATACACTCCGGCTCCATGGCCAGCACGCCTGCAATGGCAACGCGCTGCTTCTGCCCGCCGGAGAGCAGGTGAGGCGCATGGCGGGTGAAGTCGCTCATCCCCACCGCAGCCAGAGCGTCATCCACCCGGCGGCGGATTTCCTCAGTGGACACGCCCAGATTTTCCGGAGCAAAGGCCACATCTTCTTCCACCACGTTGGCAACAATCTGATTGTCCGGGTTCTGAAATACCATACCGACCCGGCGGCGGATCTCCAGCAAAACCGCTTCGTTGGCCGTATCAAACTGTTCGACCCACATTTTGCCACCACTGGGAAGATACACCGCGTTGAACTGCTTGGCCAGCGTGGATTTCCCACTGCCGTTGTGACCCAAAACCGCCACAATACTGCCTTTCTCAATGGTCAGATTCACATGATCCAAAACAGGAACACGCGCCTCTCCTTCCCCGGCAGGATAGGAAAAACACAGTTCCTCCGCTCTCAGCATTTCCATTCTTATTCCGCTCCGTTAATCGTCCGCGATCCAGCGACCCGTAGCGCCGCAGGGCAGTGCCATGCCCGTTTCGGTGACGGGCAGGCCCAGCTCCGCACATTCCGTATGGCCCCCGTAGGTTCCGCTCACCAGAAGGTTCAGAATATAGCCCAGCACCGAAGGCGCCAAACCCGTTGTATAGGAATTGAGAATCACAAACAGCGGATCGTCCGAAAGTACCCCAGCGCAGAGTTTGACGAAAGGATACAGGTTCTGCTCCAGCTTCCACACCTCTCCGGAAGGACCCCGGCCGTAAGAAGGCGGATCCATGATAATGGCATCGTACCGGCGGCCCCGGCGGATCTCCCGCTCCACGAATTTCGCGCAGTCATCCACGATCCAGCGAATGGGCGCATCCGCCAAACCGGACGAGCGGGCGTTCTCTTTCGCCCAGGCCACCATGCCTTTGGCTGCATCGACATGGCAGACGCTGGCTCCCGCCGCCGCACAGGCCACGGTGGCCCCACCGGTATAGGCAAACAAATTGAGTACCTGAATCGGCCGCCCGGCACGGCGAATTTTCTCCATGACAAAATCCCAGTTGACCGCCTGTTCGGGAAACAGGCCCGTATGCTTAAAATTCATGGGCTTAACATTGAACGTCAGCTCTCCGTACTGCACCGTCCACTGCTCCGGAAGCTTGCGCCGCTCCCAATGCCCGCCGCCGGTATTGGACCGGAGATAACGGGCATCCGGGTTCTGCCAGGCACTGCTGCGCCGGGGCGCTTCCCATATGGCTTGGGGGTCCGGGCGCACCAGGATCTGCCGTCCCCAGCGCTCCAGTTTCTCGCCATCGCCACAGTCCAGCAGTTCATAATCCTTCCAATTCTCCGCGATCCACATCGTCGTTCGTTCTCCTTGATCTTATCTATAGTAAGGGCATCATATCGTAGTATTATACTACAAATCCGCCGAACACGTCAACGCAAATTCCACCCTTGCCAGGAGTTTTTCGGTGTGATAGGATAAAGAAAAACCATTGCAAGGAGTCTTTTCCCATGCCGAACACACTGCTGCACTGTTGCTGCGCCCCCTGCTCGGTGCGCTGCATCGAAGACCTGCGGGGCAAGGGTATCGAGCCCACCGCATATTGGTACAACCCCACTATCCACCCTTACCAGGAATACAAAGCCCGGCGGGACACGCTCGTATCCTATGCGCCCACTATCTCCATGGCCCTGGTGGTGGACGAGGACTATGGCCTGCGGCCTTTTGTACAGGCTGTGGCAGCCGACATCGACCACCGCTGCCGCTATTGCTATGCCTGCCGTCTGGACCGCACCGCCCGCTATGCCGCAGAAAATGGCTTTGACAGTTTTTCCACCACGCTGCTCATCTCCCCTTATCAGGATCACGAACTGATCCGTACGCTGGGCGAAACCGCAGCGCATAAATACGGCGTTCCGTTCCTCTACCGCGATTTCCGCCCCGGCTTTTGGGATGGCCACGAAAAAGCCAAAGCCCTGGGCTTTTACATGCAAAAATACTGCGGTTGCATTTTCAGCGAAGAGGATCGTTACGCCAAAGCCATTGCCCGAGATAAAAAAAACACCATGGTTCACTTTCCCGAGCCATGAATCATCGCAAAAACTGTTTACAGTGTACGTAGGAGCATTTTTCGGTCACAGAGTTCCATGGCTCAGCAGGTGTTCCATGACGCTTCTTTATATCCGTTGTATACAATTGAAAAGCGCGCCTTGTACAGGCGCGCTTTTTTCATTTCACCATACAGCCCATGCCTCCGGCAGAGACAGCATCGTTTCTGTGAAAATCGGCAGATCCGCCCCATGCAGGGAAAACAAAGTGTAGGAAAACGCCCAGATCAGCAGCAGCATACCCACCATAGGCAGCGCCCGTCCGGCAAAGGCCGTCTGACGGACGGAATGGGCCGTTGCCTCGCCCACCGCCAGCAGGCATATCCAAACTACCACATCCACAAGAGCGCTGCAAATGCCGCAGACCATGCGCAAAAACCAGTACACAAACAGCAACGCCACCGGAAGCGCCGCCGGCACCATCAGATACGCGCATAAACTGCTTTTATCCCGCAGCGGCACATGATAGAGCACCGCAGCGGCAATGCCGGGCCACAGCCCAATTTTCGACAGTTCCCACACACTGGTGTTCTGCGGTGCAAACAATCCCAAAAGCGTTCCCGGCCAGACCTCCCAGGCACAGCGCAGCGCCACGGCGATGGCCACTGTAGTCAGAAAAATACCGCCGCACTGGCGCATAGATCGATCCATAAACTCCCTCCTCCTGTTTCGGAGTTTATGCGCCGGTGTTTCAAAAGAGAACTGAAAACGGGGGGACCGCTACGCGGTCCCCCCGTTTCTTTATTCGTTCTCTGCAATGGTGCGCTCCAGCAGGGCCACCTCGGCTGCATAGCCGTAATCTTCTTTTTCTTCGCTGTTCATGGCTTCCTCCAGCGCCGTACGGCACAAGGCAAGGCCCTGTTTCTTTGCCTTCCGTGTACCAATGCCCAGGAGTTTGCGACGAGCCAAGCGCATCTTGCACTTCACACTGCCCAAGGATTCACCGCGCGCATAGCAGCTGTGCGCCTGCCGCTCATCCTGCGGCACGCAGACGCCGTTTTCATAAAACCGGCCCAGCGCCCACCAGGCGCTGTCATCGTTGCCGTCGGCTGCCTTGCGGTAATGGCGCAGCGCTTCGTCCAGCTCACCGGCCTGCTCCATATACCAGCCCATATTGTAATACGCCATGGCATTGCCCCGCTCCGACGCACGACGGTACAGCTCCATGGCCTTGTCCAGATCCCGCTCCACACCCAGGCCCTGTGCATACAGTTCTCCGAGATTGTTCATAGCCGCGTCGATCCCTGCGTCTGCCGCTTTTTCATACCAGTAAACCGCCTGCGGATAATCCGGCTGCAGATCTGTCCCCTGGCTGTATAGCCAGCCCAAGCTGAACATGGCGTCACCATACCCTGCTTCCGCAGCTTTTTTATACCATGCAATCGCTTTGGAAAGGTCACGCTCTATGCCCGTACCAAATGCGTAATGACGCCCCAGCCAATACATGGCTTTTGCCATGCCGCCGGAGGCGGCCTGCTCAAACCAAATTACAGCCTGTTCCAGGTCCGCATCCATGCCTATGCCCCGTTCACAGCAGGTTCCCAGTGCATACATGGAATACACATATCCGCCCTCTGCCGCCGCGCGGTACAGGCAGAGCGCCTCTTCCATATTTTTTTCCACGCCTTCGCCATGTTCATAGCAGCAGCCCAGGTTGTGCATGCAGCGAAGATTTCCCGCCTGCACGCCGGCACGATACCAGCGCACAGCTTCCTCTGCATTATGTTCTACACCCTGACCGCTGTCGTAGCACCAGGCAAGATTTCCCATGGCGCGGCCGTTTCCTGCCTCGGCGGCTTTTTCGTACCACCGAATCGCCTCCGGCCAGCTTTGTTCCACGCCGCGGCCCGCTTCATAGCAGTAGCCCAAATTGGCCATGGCCTCATCATAGCCTGCCTCAGCGCTGCGGCGATACCATTGCACAGCGGCAGAAAAATCCTGCGCCACACCGGTGCCGCGCTCATAGCAACAGCCCAAATTGTTCATACACCGTCGTTCGCCAGCCGCCGCGCCCTTGCAGTACCAGAAAACCGCTTGTTCCAGATCCTGCGCCACACCGTCGCCGTATTCGTAATTCCATGCCGTGCAGTAAATGCACCGCTCATCCTCCAGCTCCGCGCCGCGCAAATACCATTGGGCTGCGGCAGCGCTGTCTTTTTCCAGCCCTTTTCCGTTATCATAACACCAGGCCAAATTCCCCATGGCGCGGGTGTCGTCCAACTCTGCGGCCCGGCGGTACCAATAAACCGCCCGCTCCCAGCTCTGACGGATGCCCTGTCCGCTCTCGAAACACCAGCCCAGGTTCGTCATCCCCACGCTTTGTCCTGCCGCTGCAGCCTTTCGATACCAGGACACCGCTTGTTTCCAGTCCTGCTCCACGCCGTAGCCGCGCTCATAGCAATAGCCGATGTCCGTCATAGCTGCGCCAACGCCATCCTCCGCAGCCTCGCGGAACCAGCGGGCGGCCCGCGTCCAGTCCTGCTGTACGCCGTCGCCGTATTCATAGCATACACCTAAGCGATGCATAGCATCGCCGTATCGCTGATACGCTGCAGATTTCAGCCAGAACATGGATTTTTCCCGATCCTCCGCAGTGCCGCGGCCGGTATAATAGGCCCTGGCCAACAGCATCTGCGCACGGGGAGAGCCATATTTAGCAGCCTTGTGGTACAACGCCACGGCATGTTCCAGATTTTTTTCCGTGCCGACACCGCATTCATAGCAAACGCCCAGGCAGCATACAGCGTTCAGGCTACCCATTTCCATCGCCTGGCTGTACAGCCAAAACGCCTGCTCCGGGTTCCGCTCCACGCCATCGCCCTGCTCCATACAGATACCCAGATTGCAGGTGCCCCAAGCGCTGCCGAGATAGGCGGCTTTCCGGAAACACTCGGCCATTCGCGTCTTCCCTTTTGCGCCCTGCTCGGACCAGAAACCGCCCAGGGCCGCCCAATCGTCGCCGCTCATGTTCTTTTCCTCCGCACGCAACAGTTCCTTGCCGCACCACGGACAGGCGGCGCCTTCCAGCATTTCGCCCTCACACCAGTATCCGCAGTCCTTACTGCTGCAGCGATAAATCATACCTCATGCTCCTTCCTGCACTTTCCCCAAAGAAAAGCAGCGCGTTATACTGTACGGATAGTATAACACGCTGCTTTGCAAAATCAAAGACTCTGTTCCAAAATTCCCTGTACTCTTTGCAAAAACAAAGGTGTTCTTGCATCAGACACGCTTAGACCACTCAGTCTTCGATCCCGAAGAATTTGTCATGCACCACTTTCAGCGCACGGTTGGCATCGGTTTTGCTGACCAGAACGGAAATGCGGATTTCAGAGGTAGCAATCATCTGAATATTGATGCCAGCATCGTAGAGCGCCTCAAACATATCCGAGGCCACGCCCACATGGGTCATCATGCCCGCGCCGACCAGGCTGATCTTTGCCACATGGTCATCCACTTCGATGCAGGAATAGCCGATAGCGTCGCGATTCTCCTCCAGCACGTTTTTCGCTGCCTCCAAACTGTTCAGGGGGCAGGTAAAACTGATGTCCTTGCTACCGTCGCGGCCCACGGACTGCAAAATAATATCCACATTGACGCTGTTGCGGCTGAGCAGGGAAAACACCTTAAACGCAACGCCAGGGCGATCCTCCAGACCGACCAGTGAAAACCGCACAAAATTATCCATTTTGGCTACGCCGCCGATATTCGTCTTTTCCACTTTGACTACCTCCTTGACTTTTGTACCGGGCACGTTCTCCATGCTGGAAACCACTTCCATATTGACATGATATTTTTTCGCCAGCTCCACACTGCGATTGTGAAGCACCTGCGCGCCCTGGGAAGCCAGTTCCAGCATATCGGCGTATGTGATCTCTGGCAGTTTTTTGGCGTCCGGCACAACACGGGGATCGGCTGTATATACGCCGTCTACATCGGTATAAATTTGGCACAAATCCGCATGAAACGCAGCGGCCAGCGCCACGGCGCTGGTGTCGGATCCACCGCGGCCCAGGGTGGTCACATCACCGTAGGCGTTAACCCCCTGAAAGCCCGCCACAATAACGATATTCTTTTTATCCAGTTCCGATTGGATGCGTTCTTTGCCGACCTTACGGATCCGGGCATCGTTATAAGTGTTGTTGGTTTGGATTCCCACCTGCCAGGCCGCCAGGGAAATCACTGGCAGCCCGCGCTTCTCCAGCGCCATGGCGCACAGGGCAATGGAGATCTGCTCCCCCGTGGAAAGCAGCATATCCAGTTCGCGCCGGGACGCATGGGGGTTGATCTCGTTGGCTTTTTCGATCAGGTCATCCGTCGTGTCGCCCTGGGCGGAAAGCACGACGATTACATTATTGCCTGCTTTATATGTATTAGCGATAATATCTGCCACATGGTTTATGCGCTGTGCATTGGCCACGGACGTACCGCCGAATTTCTGCACAATCAGACCCATTCCTGCTCTCTCCTGTTCTTGTTATACTCTCGGAAAAAATCCTGCTGTTCCATTGTACGCAGACCGCTCATTCCAGTACACAAAGTTTTGCGCACACCTGCAGCGCTTCCGCACACTGCCGCAACGTTTCCAGCGGCATTTTCGGCGTGATAAACGCCACTTCTCCTTTCTGGGAGGACAGGATCTCACAGTCCGGGAACAGCGCTTCCACCCTGCCCAAGTCGTCTTTCGTCCGCAGATAGCAGCGCATGGACAGCGCTGCAGCACCACCGCAGACTTCCTTTCCGCCGGCTTCCCAGCCGATCCGGCGGCGCTGCTGTCGGTGTTGCGCAGCATCGATTACATCCGCCACCACGGCACTGGCAGTGGGCAGTTTGCCTGCACCGGGTCCATAAAACATCACTTCGCCCACAGCATTGCCGCGTACCATCACCGCATTAAACACGTCCTCCACCGCGGCAATGGGATGATGCTCTTCCACCAGATGCGGTGCGACATAGGCACAAACGCTTCCATCTGCCTGGCGCACAGCGCGGCCCAGAAGCTTTACACGCCAGCCGGCTTGTTCCACGATCTCCACATCCCGCAGCGTGACGCCGGAAATCCCTTCGTTGGGGACCTGCTCAGGCAACACTTCCCGGCCAAAAGCCAGATCCGCCAGAATACAGATCTTGCGGCAGGCATCCTGCCCTTCCACATCGGCGGTGGGATCCTGCTCGGCATACCCCATAGCCTGCGCTTCCTTCAGCGCCGCCTCAAATGTAATTCCGAAGCGCACCATGCGGGTAAGAATGTAATTGGTAGTGCCGTTGAGGATACCGAACACCTCTTCAATCTCATTGGCGGCCAGACACTGCTGCAGGGGCCGCAGGATCGGGATACCGCCACCCACAGACGCCTCAAACAGATAATTGATGTTTTTCTCTTCTGCCAGCGCCAGCAGTTTCCGCCCCTGAATGGCCACCAGTTCCTTGTTGGAGGTGACCACATGTTTGCCCGCCTGCAGCGCACGCCGGGTGTACTCATATGCAACGCCTGTGCCACCGATGGTTTCCACCACCACGTCCACTTCCGGATCGTTGACGATGGTTTCAAAATCATGCACCACCAGCGCACCGAATGGACTGTCCGGGAAATCCCGGATATCTAAAATATATTTCAGAGCCACGGCCTCACCCAAGCGTTTTTCCAGCAGCGCGCCGTTGGTCTGCAGGATCTCTGCCACACCGGCACCTACGGTACCGAAGCCCATTACTGCAATGTGAATCATGTCGCCTTTCTCTCCTCTTTTTCCATTATCCCGCCAAAATTTCAAAGCGGATAATCTCATTTTCCGAAGATACCTGGTGAACCAGTTCTTCCAGGCTCTCGGTCATATCCGATGTTTCTGCCGAAATCGTCACCGCAGCGCAGCCGTTGGTCGGACTACTTTGATTGATTGTCAGAATATTGGCGCCGGAGGCGGCAAAAATCGCCAACACCGTGGACAATACACCCGGCTTATCCTTGAGCAATGTATAAAATGTCAGGATACGGCCCGAACGCATATTGTTGAACGGCATAACCATATCTTTGTATTTATAAAACGCACTGCGGCTGACTTCCGCCTGCCGGGTCGCCTCACCCACAGTGGACGCCTCGCCGGTTTCCAGCATACGCTTGGCTTCGGCCACTTTTAAAAACACCTCCGGCAGGGCTTTGGCATCCACAATATAATACTTGGGAGTAATACTCACATTGTCCACCTCTCGAAAGCATTTGTATTTCAAACAACGTTTATTGTACCACAGGCCTCTACGGTGCGCAACGACGATTCTGACAAAAATACAAGTTCTTCTCCCCTCTTTTTAGCGACTTTGCCAAACAGCACCGTCTCTGTCTTTCTATGCTCTGTTGTTTTCATCAACACAAGCACAGGGTTCCCTTTCACGCCATCCGTTTACCGCGAAACGCCATCAAAAAAAGAAACCGTGTAAAACACGGTTTCCTCTACACAATACGTCCCCGGTAAAAGAATGTCTGCGCTTTCTGCCTTCTTCCATCAGGCATCCGGCGCTTAAAAACTGGTGCGCCACAGGGGCAGCACATTGATCACCGGTTCTTCATACGGATAGATACGTTTCACCGCTCTTACCGTTTCATCTACCTGCGCGCGCAGGCAGGTCACTTCCACTTTCAGTTCCGGTTCCACACTGATTTCCCCCGCACGCCCCAGATAGGGTGCGCTGCCTTCCCGCGGCCTCCAGCAGCTGATGACGCGGCTGTAGGACAAACAGGAATCGTATTGCCCGATATGCCCGGCATCCACCGCCCGCAGCACTTCCTGCAACGCCTCCAAATGAGTCTCCGGGATAAAAATTTCCAACTTACAATATTCAACAGATTCCATTTCGCATACGTCCCTTTTCCTGCAAACCATCTTTCCGCAGGCAAATGCCTGAATATAAAAACGAGAACGACTGATCGCTCCTTTTCCCGCATAAAAATCGGACAGCGCTTCACGCTTTTCCGCGCCGCGCTGTCCGCTCCGTTTTCCGTGCGCTCTGCGCCGGACAAAAGTATTTTTACAGTTCCTTCTTCCACAGACCGTGCAGATTGCAATATTCATACGCTGCAACAGCCTTTTCTCCCTCTGCCAGCGCAAAAACAGCTTTAGGCTCGCCGGTATGAAGCAGTTCCTTGCGCTGCATGCCCTGGTTGGTCTCCAGTGCGATCCATGCGATATGATGCTCCTCCAACATGGGATGCAGAACAGAGCCGACACAAACCGTGACGGTATTCCCGTTCACTTCCACCACAGGAACATGCTTTTCCTGCGCTGCATCGGTGGTATTGGCCTCCAGCGCGCGCATGGGTTCACCGCAGCAAACCAAGGTGCCGCCCCCTTCTTCTACAATGCCAACGATAATGCCGCAATGATCGCAACGATAAAACTTCTTCATTCTGAAAACTCCCTTCAAACAGTTCTTGTTCTCTTTTAGTATAAGCCATACAGGCTGATAAAACAGTTCTCTGTGTATCCAAAATTTTCTTTACTTTCTAATATTTTTATTATATCATAATAGCGGCAGCGCGTCCTGTTGCAACCGCAACAGGCATAATTTTATTTTGAGTCATAAAGAGTACCTAAAACCAGTCCCAAACCAGCACCTATCGCCACCCCTATAGCAATATTATCAAACACGACACCCAAAGCTGTACCAATACCAACACCAATACATAGTCCTATCACTAAACCGTTATCATTCTTTCTATTAGAGTTATTTTTCATGTTATCACCTCAAATTCTAATTTGTATTTATCTTTATAAAGTTATAATATCATCAAAAAATGGGAAGTCATTCTTTTTTTAATATTTTGCATAAAATATTTAGAGAAATAGATATTGTTATAAGTCGTTATATAAGGTTCTTTCTTTTGTTGTAATATCGTTGTAAATTTTTTTGAATTAAATACTTAAAAATCTATAAAACACAATAATTATGAGCAATTTCAAATAAAAGTATCTTTTTTATCAACAAAAAAGGAGGCTCCCGCCATGGAGGATTCATACAAAGATATACTTCAGGGAATCAGCAGCAGCTGCTGCCATGATATGATGGAGTGCTTCGGCGCCCGCGAACGTCATTACAATGCCGGAGATGTGATCTGCGAATACAACCAGCATTCCACTCTGGTGGGCATCCTGAAAAGCGGCAGCGCTTCTCTGATCCGTATCGACGTTTACGGCGTGCGCACCATCCTGGAAACCATGGAAAGCGGCGAAATGTTCGGCGAAGCCTTGGCCTTTTCCGGTCTGAGCGAGGACAGCATCACCGTGGTGTGCAACAAAGCCGCTTCCATTTTGTTCTTTGAATATAGTCACATCCTGCATCCCTGCGGGAACAGCTGCGCGCACCATACCGCCCTGCTGGAAAACGTGTTTCGTCTGATGTCCCGCAAATCCATGGCGCTGAGTGAACGCATCGAAGTCCTCAGCCGCCGCACCATCCGGGACAAGCTCCTGTGCTATTTCTCCCTTCAGTCTACGCGCGGCGGTTCCAACACCTTTGATCTTCCTTTCTCCATCTGCGCCTTGGTAGACTTTATCTGTT
>QFCE01001538.1_pt1 | contig 14049 bp, 8 predicted proteins | sample 5346091 | NCBI WGS metagenome assembly QFCE01 (sample SAMN09062252, study PRJNA434731) | Human gut metagenome, whole genome shotgun sequencing project. | isolation source: stool timepoint A chromium assembly | host: Homo sapiens | collected 2015 | reverse complement strand
CTATAGTTAACGCCATCCTTGGTTCCCAGCCCGGGCTTGATAAAGCCGCCGCCAAACGAATCTCGATGGCTTCTAATCTTTTTGCTAATCCTTCGGTTCCGGCAGCTTCACCATTTTTTGCCCAGTCAAGCCACCCATAAGTTTGAGCGTGAACCCGGTAATAAACATCATACTTTTCTGCCAACGCTCCTGTCAGCCTGATTTTAATGGCTTCCAGCCGTTTTGCCTGGCCCTGAGTACCGCTGGCCGCTCCATTTTTCACCCAATTCTGCCAGCCATACGTCTGCACATGAGTCTGATACTCAATATCACCCGCAGCCCCTGGATTCTGCACTTGAATACAGATACCCTCTAAGCGCTTGGCCTCTCCCATGGTGCCGCTGGATTCTCCGTTGCTCCTCCAGCTTTGCCATCCGTAGCTTTCAATATGGGTCCTATAGTTAACGCCATCCTTGGTTCCCAGCCCGGGCTTGATAAAGCCGCCGCCATACATTCCCGGCGCAGAACCGCCTTTTTCCACCAAAGTAATCTGGATTCCCTCCAAGCGCTTCGCCAAGCCTTCCGTCCCCGCAGGCTCACCGTTTTTCACCCATCCAAGCCAACCATAGGTTTGCGAGTGAACCCGGTAATAAACGTCATATTTTTCCGCCAAGCCGCCAGTCAGCTCAATTTGAATCGCCTCGAGCCGCTTCGCCTGGCCTACCGTACCGCTTTCCTCGCCATCATAAGCCCAATCCTGCCATCCGTAGGTCTGTACATGGGTGCGATAACGGATACTCCCCTCGGTGCTGTGGACATTAATACGGATCGCTTCAAGCCGCTTTGCCTGACCCACTGTACCGCTGATTTTCCCTTGTCCTACGTCGTTCTGCCAGCCGTAGCTTTGCACATGGGTTTGATAGGTCAAAACGTCCTGGCTTTTTTGCACAAAAGGCCGAGTGGTAGAGCCGGGGGCTCCGCCATCCTTTTTAACGATACGGATTTGGATCGCTTCCATCTGCTTATCAAGGCCGATTGTCCCCGCGATCTGTCCGTTTTTTGCCCAATCCAGCCATCCATAGGTTTTGGAATGAACCCGATAATACAAATCATACTGCTGGGCGGCCTCGCCTGTCAGTTTAAGCCGGACAGCCTGAACAGCCTGACCGTTTCCAGCATTTCCGTTGAGTTCTCCGGCTTCTTTCCAGCCCTGCCATCCGTTTTTAATTAAGTTGACGCTGGAGGAAATGCCTCCCGAAATCCCATTTCCGCTCAAAGTAAAACGCAGGCCGTTTAAAGGCAGCCCTCTTCCCTCCGTACCACAGGTAACGCCGTCCATGGTCACAGGCTCCTGCCAGAAATATAACCCACCCACGTAAGCCTCAGCGTTGACCACCGGAGGAATGGTGATCTCTGAAGGATCGGGCGCGGTCCCGGTATCGTAAACGAGCTCATAGGTTCCGGAGCCAAGGGAAACTTTTACAAAATTCTGCTGTACCTCCGCCTGAGTATCGGTTCCGTTCACGGTGACAGACCGGCTTCCATCCGCGTTAGCAGGTAAAAGGACCTGTGCCTGGGTATTGGCCGGAACAGACACCCTTGCAGTAATCACTCCATCTTGCGCTAAGCGGAAAGAAACAGGGATGGTTCCTTTCACTGTAGGAATTTCTACAGCGCCCTCAGTAAGGCCGCCAGGCTGCACCTTTACCTCAAATTGTGAAAAACCGGGAGCGGTAGGTTTTATTCCAAACATTCCCCGAACAATTTGGCTGGCGGGAGAAGATCCCCAAGCGTGAGAAAAGGTCATATTTCCTTTCGCCTCAGGGCTCCAGGCCTCCGTAGACATGGTGGCTCCCAGTTTTTTTAGCATATAAGCCCAGCTATTCGAGCTGTATTGCGTGTCCGGATTACTCATAAACTGGCGCGCAAGGGTCCCGCTGCCGCTCTGATATAAGCCGTCCAGCAAAAAATAGGAACCGTAAACGCTCATACGAATGGTTCCATCCGCTACGATCGTGGCACTCATCCTGTCCGCCATCGCCTGATCGGCATAAATGCCGCACGCCAGCGAAAACGCGGTAGCATGCTGGGCACAATGGTTTACCACAGCCCCCGCTTCCGTTAACCCATCGTAGAAGCGGCCTGTATTCTGATCATACAAACGGGAAATCATATTTTGTTTGATAACATCCGACCGCTCTTTCAGGAAAGAGGCGTCATCCCCATATCCTAAGGCAGCCGCGATATTTCCCATATCACGGTAGGCAGCCGAGCACACCGCGTTAAAAGCGGTATTATAAGCCGTATTGCTAACTTCATAGGAATCTCTCTGGCTATACGGCCAGTCCACCATAACCACTTTTCCCGGGTTATGGACTAACCCCAAATTGCTGTTATAAGAGGAGTCATACAGCGCGTTCTTCAATTGATCATAATGATCCCGCAAAAAAGCAATATCCCCGGAATAAAGATATTCCTGCCACGCTGCTGTAATCGCGAACAATTGGTATTCCGCCGGCCAAGTGGGATTGTTCACTACATAATCCAGAGAATGTCTCGCCAAGCTGTAATCATCCAAAAACGAGAAAGAAGACATCATCTGCACTAAAATGTCCCCCTCATAGGTTTTTCTTTCCCTGCTTTGGGAGTCCACATACTGGCTTTGAGCCGCGGTTTTCACTGTATATTTGGTCATTTCATAAATCTCGTTCAGCATTTGGTTTGAACTGCTAAACGAAGACTGGGAATCATCGAATTCCTGACGGATCGTTAGTCCAGTAATTTGTTCGGCTGCGAGCGCAGCAGGAAAATTTTTAATTTGGATATACCGGAAGCACTTCATCCCAATTCCTTCTAAGGTTTGCTCCCCTTTTTTCAGAACCCACTGCTCCTCGTACACATTTCCAGTCCGCATTTTACTCTTTACAGTGCCGTCATTATTTCTCTCTTCGCCGTAAAGTAAAGTGACGGTCTGCTGCTTAGGAGAATCTACCGTTAAGCGTATGCTTCCGATAATTTCCTTACCCAGATCCACTACATAGGAGCCATCGCTCAAGCGCGTTACCGAGGCCGCCGGCTGCTGGTACCGTGTCATATTTCCTGAGGGATATGGCGTCAGCTCCCCTTGGTTTTTTTCCTCAATGCTTCCAGAGCTCAACGCGGATTTCCAGCCGGTTCCCTGAAACTCCGCCTGATTCCAGCCGTAAGGAAACTTGGTGCCATTCAGATTTTCTGGGCTGGCATGATAATAGCTGGCGATGCTTTTCCCCTGGTAACCATAAATCTCGTTGGCATCCAGAGCTTGCCAAGAACTGGGGTTGGAGCCAGAGTTACATAAAACTTCCTTGGTCCCATCCTCATAAAAAGCTGTAATCTGGCATAAAAAGCCCTGCTTATCCTCCGCATAGCAGACTGCGCCTAAAATATTTTCCCCTTGATTTAAAAGCGAAGTAATATCATAAGTATTATAATATAGGTCTGAAAGATTTTTTACGCTTGGACCTAATCCGACCAATTGACCATTCACATAAAATTGATAAACATATTGCTGCGTGGTTTCTGTAGAGGCAGCCGTTACACTGGCAATTACCTTTTCCACCGGTTTATCCAGAGACAGCTTGTTCCTTAAAAACACGAATTTTTGACTGGAGCTTCCCCAAATTCCATTCTTGTTAGTCCATTGACCCCCCACACTAGTGACAAGCATCTCGGGCTGCGACAGCTCGCTTTCTAACCCCTGGCTGTCCCGCACCTGCACAGCCCAATAGTAAAGTCCATTATCTGTTAGACATTCAGGCAAACCCGCTGGTTCCACACCGGAGGATGCGGAGGCATCGCTCCAACCGCTGTCATAAACATATTCTTTCTGCAAAAACTGAGCTTTCGAAGACGCTACCACAATGCGGTACGCACTTTGATATTCATCAGCATCCGGATCCTCAAAAGACCAAGAAAAACGAAGCCCGTCTTTGGAAACGCCCAAAGGCTTGTCCAATAAATTCACCTTCAAGCGTTCGGGCGCCTGCGGAGGGTTTCCCGCGGCGGAAGCTTCCATTCCAAAAGACTGATCTGTAATATAGAAACCAATGACAGTGCAGCATACAAATAGAAAAGAAAAAATTATTTTTCCAATTTTCCTCAATTAAGAACACCCCTGTCTGATACTATCTAAATTTAAACACCCTATTTTTATTAATTCTATCATAAGAAAGAAATTTCGTAAATCTATTTTTAATTGTCAATTTTACAAAATATTTTCCTTCTGTTCATGGAAAAGCACAAGAACTTTTTATCGGAAAATCGATCATTTTTTATCTTGCTGTTGGATTCAGCCTATTTATTAACCGAGGTCTTTTTATCTTTCCCGGTTCTGCCGGAGCGATTCTCTTACTAAAAACGTTGAACAAAAAAAGCCTACGCCGAAAGATGGCATAGGCTTTGATTTCATAGCATTATGTAGTGATTAAAAAATACAAATCTTTCCTTTTACAGGAGAGAATCAACAACCTTATTAGACCAGGCAACTGCTTTTTTGATATCTTCATCACTCACCTTGCCGGCTTTGAACAAACCGCCCTTTACCTGGCAGGTAAATACGTCATCCAACACATTTACGTCGTTGCCCTTCAAGATGGATTTTAATTCATCCAATTTGCTCACATCGTCGCCGGCACAGAAAAACGCAACATTCTTGGTTCTGTTGGGATTTAAATCTCTGACAAACGCATTGACCTGCTTATCAACAGCTTTGTTGGTTTCAAGGCCGATCAGCAGTAATTTTTGCGCCTCACAGGGATAAGCCGGAGGAATTTGGTCTCCCTTAGTCTGCTGCTCTCTGGCGATCGCCCGGGCCAGCGCTTCCGCGTTTCCTGCTTTTGAATAATAAAGAACTGTCATTTTGTACTTCATGCTTCCAATGCCTCCAAAACTTTATTATATTTATGATAACATATAAATCCAGGGAAAAGAATGAACAAATCAATAATTTTAAAAGGAATCCCTACCAAATTTTAGAACTATTTCTATCGATATTTCACAAAGTTAACTATTTTTATCTACCTGATGGAAAGTTTTTAGATTGCCGGTTTTCTCACTGCGCCTGTCCAATTCCGCCAGGACATCGGAGAGCGGGATCCCTTCGTTGACCATCATCACCATCAGGTGATAAAGAAGATCGGAAATTTCCAGCACCGTCTCATGATTGTCGCCGTTTTTAGCGGCGATGATCGTCTCGCTGCATTCCTCCCCGACCTTTTTTAAAATTTTATCTAAGCCCTTCTCAAACAAATAGCAGGTATAGGACCCCTCCTTGGGCTGCTCCCTTCTATCGATAATGGTCTGATAAAGAGCCTCTAACACCTCATTTGACTGCATGGCCTGTTCCTCCTGTCACTATAATTTCATTAAAAAAGCAGCTGTGCGCGCCGGTATGGCAGGCGGGGCCTGTCTGCTCCACCTGCACCAGCAGAGTATCGTCATCGCAATCGCCAAAAACAGCTACCACCTTTTGCAAATGTCCCGAGGTGGCGCCCTTATTCCAAAGCTCTTTTCTTGACCTGCTGTAAAACCAGGTATAACCGGTATCCAGAGTCAGCTGCATGGATTCACGGTTCATATAGGCCAGCATAAGCACCTGGCCTGTAGAAGCCTCTTGAACAATTGCCGGCAAAAGCTCACTTTTTTGAAAATATTTATCTGTAAAGGCGTTTCCCTTTGCAAGAAAAACCGCTTTTTGCAAATCAATTCCGCCGGTATAAAGAGCCTTGCCGCAGATAGCGCCATAAAGCCTTTCATCCCGAAGCCTGCGAATATCTTCTATCGTAGAAACCCCGCCGCTTGCGATAATATTGCAGCTTACAGCAGCATTAAGCTGTCTCAGCTGTTCTACATTGGGTCCCTGAAGCATTCCATCCTTCGCGATGTCCGTAAAGATTATTGTCTTTACACCGATTTGTTCCATTTTTTTTGCTAAATCCAAGTAATGGACGTTCGAGGTATCCAGCCAGCCCTCGGCGGCGACCATTTCATTTCTCGCGTCGATTCCCACGGCGATCTGATCTCTGTACTTTCCTACTGCCCGCTCCACAAAGCGCGGGTTCTTCACCGCAGCTGATCCTAAAATTACCCGGGAAATACCGTTTTGCAGATAATAATCCACGGTTTCCATATTTCGGATCCCGCCGCCCAGTTCTACCCTCAGGTTGGTTTTTTGCGCAATCTCCAGAAAAATTTTCTGATTCACCATAACGGCGTCTTTAGCGCCATCCAAATCCACCATATGGATCCATTCGGCGCCGGCTTTCTGAAAGGATAAAGCCGTTTCCAACGGGTTTTCGGCCACCTTATGCGCCGTTTGATAATCTCCCTTTTGCAGACGCACACAGGTTCCATCTTTGATGTCAATGGCAGGTAACAATATCATGCATTTCTTCTCCTTATAAAATTCCTTTGGTGGATAGCACCCCGGCTCCGGTCTCCTGAACCGCGGCCTTTAAAGCATGGGCAGCCGCTTTGTAAACAGCCTCAGTCATGTGATGGGAATTTTTACCGTATTCGCACTTTAAATGCAGGGTAATACCGGCCTGGAAAGCCAGCGCACGAAAAAATTCCTCTGTCATGCAGGAATCATAGTCGCCGATGCTTTCCTCCGGGAAGGAGGCGTCGAACACTAAAAACGGCCTGCCGCTGATATCCACCGAGGAAAACGCCAGCGCTTCGTCCATCGGGATAAAAAAGGAACCAAACCGCTGAATTCCTCCCTTATCCCCCAAAGCCTGACATAAGGCCTGGCCGATCACGATACCCGTATCCTCGATCGTATGGTGGCAGTCCACATATAAATCCCCTTCCGTATGCACCTTTAAGCCGAGGCCTCCATGGACCGCAAAAGAATTCAGCATATGATCAAAAAAGCCTACTCCAGTAGAAATTTCCACCGGACCGCCGTCCAAAGACAGCCACACGGTGATCTGGGTTTCTTTCGTGCTCCTGGTAATTTCAGCCGTTCTCATGATTTTTTTCCTCCTCTGCAAACCATAAGCGCCATAATTTTATCAATTCAGCGTTTTCTTCCGGAGAACCGGCGGTAATCCGCAGATAGTTTCCCATACAGCGGATCGCTATCTGATTTTTCAGTAAAAACTCGAAAATCCTGCGGGCGTCTTCAGGAGCTTCCGGTTTGATAAACACAAAATTTGTTTCCGGCTTCCAAAGCTTGTATTTCCCGGGAAATTCCTTTTGAACCGACAAAAGAGCATCATACAGGCTTTCCCTCTGGCAGATAATCTGCCGCCTTGCCCGCTCCAGCAGTTCCTTATGCTGAAACAGAACCGTACCTGCCATTTGGGTAAAGGAATTTACGTTATAAGGAGATTTGACCGCCCGCAAAGCGTTAGACAGCCTTTCATTGGCAACGGCGAACCCCAGCCGGATCGCGGCGCAGCCTATTGCCTTCGAGCTGGTTCGGAGGATGATCAGATTCTCATAGTCCTCCACTTCGGAAAGAAGAGATTGATCCCAGAAATCCATATAAGCTTCATCCAAAACCACCAGGCTGTCTACCGACCGGATCAGCTTTCTCACCTGCTTCCGGCTCAACCCTAAGGAAGTAGGATTGCACGGATTGGAAAACAAAATCATCTTCGCGCCGGTTTCCACCGCTTTACGAATCAACTCATCTACGTCTATAGACAGCTCCGGTCCCTTATCCAATACGACACAATCTATTTCAGAGATAGAAGCGTAAAATTGGTACATAGAGAAATCCGGCGCCACCGTCAGCATGGCATCCCCTTTCATCAAAAAGGCGTTGGCCAAAATAGAGATCAGCTCATCCGATCCGTTTCCCGCAGTAACGAATTTCGGGTCTATCCCATAATATCCGGCAAAAGCCCGGCATAATTCCCCGCCTATCGGGTCTGGATAACGGTTAAAATCTAATTTTTCGAGCCTAGCCCGGATTTCTGCCAAAACAGGTTCCGGCAGAGAAAGATAGGACTCGTTGGCATCCAAGCGGATCTGAAAAGCTCCGCTGATGGGCTCGTAGGGAGTCAGTTCTCGGATTTTATCGTTTAAAGCATAAGGCAACGCAAACGCCTCCTTTTCGTCCGTTTTCCAGAAAGTGCGGAAAGCCAAAACAGCCCAGCCCAAAAGCTGTGGATCAGCGTCGGCCGCTAAGCATCTTTCCTTTTCTGCAAAACAGTCTTCTTTCGCAAATAGCCTTTCTCATTATCTTTGATTCAGAATCTTATCTCAATCGAATGGGCATGAGCGGTTAAGCCCTCTGCCTGGGCAATAGAGACAATGGGGGCTTTGGCCTCCCGCAAAGCGTTTTCCGTATAATAAATAAAGCTGGACTTCTTGATGAAGCTGTCCACAGATAAGGGAGAAAAGAACCTTGCGGTGCCGGAGGTAGGCAACACGTGGTTCGGACCCGCGTAATAATCTCCCAGGGGTTCCGGGCTGTAATTGCCCAGGAACACCGAGCCGGCGTTATCCAATCTGCCGATATACTCCATGGGATTGGCGCAGCAAACCTCCAAATGCTCCGGCGCCAGCTCGTTGGCGAAATCTACCGCTTCCTCCATACTGCGGCAAACTAGGATCATCCCAAAATCCCTCAGGGACGCTTCAATGATCTCTTTTCTGGATAGGGATCTGATCTGCCTTTCCAGCTCCTCTTTGGTTTTTTCCGCGATCTCCTGAGAAGGAGTCAGCAAAATAGCGGAAGCCAGCTTGTCATGCTCCGCTTGTGACATCAGATCCGCCGCCAAAAATTCTGGCTTTGCAGTCTCATCGGCCAGTACTAAAATCTCACTGGGTCCGGCGATCATATCGATATCCACCACGCCGTAAAGCTGTTTTTTTGCTGTGGCTACAAAAATATTGCCTGGGCCGACGATCTTATCTACCTTGGGCACCCGCTGGGTACCGAAAGCCAGGGCCGCCGCAGCCTGAGCGCCGCCCATCAGAAACACCCGGTCTACGCCGGCAATGGATGCCGCCGCCAAAATATCCTGGTTCGGCCTTCCGTCCTTTCCTGGGGGAGTCACCATTATCAATTCCTGCACCCCGGCGATTTTCGCCGGAATAGCGTTCATCAGCACTGAGGAAGGATACGCCGCCGTGCCTCCCGGCACATACAGGCCGACACGCTGCAAGCCGCGGATTCTCTGCCCTAAAATAACGCCGTCCTTTTTCGTCTCCAGCCAGCTCTGCTGCACCTGACGGCGGTGAAAATCCGCGATATTCTCGGCTGCCCGGCGTAATGCGTCTAAAAGCTCCGGAGCACGGCTGTTCTCCGCCTCTTTTAGTTCCTTCTTCGAAATTTCAAGATTTTCCGGTGCTCTGCCGTCAAATTTTACGGTGTATTCCCTAACGGCCTCGTCTCCTCTTTCCTTGACCTGGGCGATGATTTGAGCCACGGCCTGATTCACCTTTTCATCTACTTCTCCGCTTCTCTTTTTCAGCTGGCGGATAAATTCTAACTCTACCGTTCCGTCGGCTTTCACAATGGGAATCATCTGCTTTCCTCCTTTTTCCGCTGCAAAGACGACTTAGCCGCTTCCATCCGGTCCGCTAAATCCTCAATTTCCTGCTTTCTCAGCTTTAGGCTGGCCACGTTGGCAATCAGCCGGGCGGAAATCGGCGCGACATCGTCGATCACTTCCAGACCGTTCTCTTTTAAGGTGGAGCCTGTTTCCACAATATCGACAATAGCGTCAGACAAGCCAAGCAAGGGGGCCAATTCCACAGAGCCCTCGATCTTGATGATTCTGACGTCCATCCCCTTTTCTTCCACGTAGTTTCTAGTGACATTGGGATATTTGGTCGCAATGGTCTTGGCGGAATAGCCGCCAAAAAAGTCCCTGTTTTTCGGTCCGGCTAAGGCGAATCTGCATTTGCCGAAGCCCAGGTCTAAAATCTCGTAAAAACCGGTGCCGTTTTCTAAAATAGTATCCTTGCCCACCACGCCTAAATCACAGACGCCATGCTCTACATAAGTGATCACATCCGCGGCCTTTGCCAGTACCGCCTCTATCTCACCGTTTCCCACCGGCAAAATCAGCTTTCTGCCCTTTTCCCGGAGAGCGGAGCAGTCCAGTCCCATCTCTTCGAATAATCCCACGGTATCCCGCTCCAAACGGCCCTTGGTAAGCGCGATTCTGAGAGGCTTCATTTCTTTTCCTCCCTTACAGTAATTTTGTTTCAATCTCAGCGCCGACAAAATCGACTCTGGGAATTTTTTTCGTTTTCGCGTAATCAACAGCGGCTTCTCTGGTTTGCAGCACACTGTTTTCACAGCACAAGCCGCTCATTTTCATAGAATTGCTGTAATCCAGCGCCTTGATCTCGTAGCCGTCATCTCCATGAATCAAAACATCCGCGGACTTCTGCGAAGGGAGGTTGCCACGATCCATCATCAGCTTTGTCAAAGCGTTAATGTCAATAGCAAATCCAATAGCCGGCATTGGAGAATCAAACGCTTCCAACAGGCGGTCGTAGCGGCCTCCGCTTAAAATCGCGTCTCCGGAGCCCAGGACATAACCGCTGAACACGATACCGCTGTAATAGTCGTTTCGATGGACGATCCCCAGGTCTATCATCAGTTTATTGCCCATGCCAAGCTTCGCCAGCTTTTGATACAGTCCTTTTAAATATTCCAAAGGCTCCTGGGCCTCCTGAATCTCAGAGCACAGGCCGAAGGCCTCGTCGAAAACCTCCTCGCCGCCGAACAAACGGGGCAGCCTGCGGATCGCCAGTACCGCCTGTGACTGCTCCAAACGGTCTAATATTGTATCCAGGGCCGCGTAATTTTTCTGCTCAATCGAACTGCGGATGGTCTCCCGAACCTCGTCATCAATCGGGAGCTCTTTTGCTAAAGCCCGGAAAAAACCGGCGTGCCCCAGCTCGATCCGGTAATCCGGCACACAGCGGCTCAAGGCCTCCACCGCCGTGGACAGCACCTCTAAATCAGCCCGCACCCCGCTGGCTCCCAGCAATTCGATTCCGCTCTGATTGATCTCGTTATTCCGGCCCCGAAGGCTGGGATAATTATGGTAAACCTTTTGGGTATAGAACAGCCGTAGAGGCTTGAGCTCGTTTTGCAGCCTGGTCGCGGTCAGCCTGGCGATCGGCAGTGTAGAGTCAGGCCGCACCACCATCAGGCGTCCTTTATTATCGGTGACCTTGAACATGAACTCCTGGGGAATGCTGGATTCCCCCTGGGAAAATACATCATAATATTCCAGACCGGGAGTGATCACCTCGTGAAAGCCGCGGGATTGAAACACACCGGCCAGCAGCTTTTCAATATTCCGATAGGTCAGGCACTCTTCAAAAAGAAGGTCCCGGGTTCCCTCCGGCGTAATTTTACAATATTTTTTCATAAGCTTAAACTCTCCAAGAAAAAAGTAATTCAACTAAGGCGATTTATTTGCGTTAATCGCTTTAGCGTGCTACTATAATAACACGATAAATTAATTGTGTCAACTTTTTTCTTTGCCATGGGCTTATCTTGATCTGAAGCCGAGGCTCAATTTAAAAGGGTTCCTGCCAGCAAACTACTGGGTAAGCAGCAGGACCTCTTTTCCCCTGCGTTGACTGCCTAACCTCCTGCAAAACCACGTTCCTGATACGGCCTTGCCAATTTCAAGCCGCCGGCCTCTCCTGCTTGCTTTTTTCCATTCGGAAACCACGGGATTTTTTATTTTCCGGCATTGCTGCATACCTTTTTACCAAAGCTGGTCAAAACAAGGTCATTTGGCTGCTGTCGGGCAAACCCTGGAACGCTCCGGTTTCTTTCAGTGTTTCAATCACGGCCTTACCCACCTTAGCCCGGGCCTGAAAATCGTCTACAGAGATAAATTCTCCACCGTTTTCCCTTGCTGCCGCGAGAGAGGCGGCGGCAGCTCCGCCGACTCCCGGCAGAGAGCCAAACGGCAGACGGATTTTCCCATCCTCCACCAAATATTTTCTGGCGTCGGATTTATAAATATCAATAGGAAGAACCTCGATGCCTCTGGCCAGCATTTCATTGACGATCTGAAGGGTGGCGTAGCTGGCGTTATCCTTAGCGCTGGCTTCTTTTCCCTTCTGCTGGATTTCCAGCATCTTCGCCCGAACCGCTTCCTTTCCCTTTACTACCACGGCGGCGTCAAAATCCTCGCCCCGAACGGTAAAATAAGCGGCGTAATATTCCACCGGGCGGTGAACCTTATACCAGCCCAGCCGCAAGGTGGAAATCATGTAGGCGGCGGCGTGAGCCTTGGGGAACATGTATTTGATTTTCAGACAGGACTCAATATACCATTCCGGCACGCCGTGATCCCGCATCGCCTGGTAATGCTCCTCGGTCAGCAGCTTTTTCGCCTTTCCCTTACGTGTGATCTCCATAATCTTAAAAGCCATTTTCGGCTCCAGCCCCTTATGGAGAAGATACGTCATGATACTGTCGCGGGTACCGATCACCTCTGAAATGGTGCAGGTCTTATTGGCGATCAAATCCTGGGCGTTGCCGATCCAAACATCGGTGCCATGAGACAGGCCGGAAACCTGCAGCAGGTCGGAAAAGGTTTTTGGTTGGGAATCGATCAGCATCTGGCGCACAAAATGGGTTCCTACCTCCGGCAGAGAAAAGGTTCCGGTTTGGGAATCAATATCCTCCGGCTCCACTCCCAAGGCCTTGGTCGAGGTAAACAGGGACATTACCTCCGGGTCGCTCATGGAAACATCCATAACGTTTATACCGGTGTAATCCTCTAAATAGCGGTATATGGTGGGAACATCATGGCCCAGCTCATCCAGCTTGCAGATGGTGTCATGAATAGAATGGAAATCGAAGTGAGTCGTGATGTTATCGGAGTTCTGATCGTTTGCGGGATGCTGCACCGGGCAGAAGTCGTAGACCTCCATTCCTCTTGGCACAACCACCATGCCGCCGGGATGCTGGCCGGTAGTGCGCTTGACGCCGGTACATCCCGCCGCCAGTCTGGCCTCCTCAGCCCTGTGCATCATAGTACCCTTGCTTTCGGCGTATTTCTTTACAAAGCCGATACCGGTTTTCTCCGCCACCGTGGCAATGGTTCCGGCTTTGAACACGTTATCCTTGCCGAACAGGGTTTCTGTATACCGATGAGCGTCGCTTTGATACTCACCGGAAAAGTTCAGGTCGATATCAGGGGTTTTATCTCCGTCAAAGCCCAAAAAGGTTTCAAAGGGAATATCATGGCCATCCCGGTGGTAGGGAGTGCCGCACTCCGGACAGTTTTTATCCGGCAGGTCAAAGCCCGACCCAACAGAGCCGTCGGTAATAAACTCGCTGTGATGGCATTTGGGGCACACATAATGAGGGCACAATGGATTTACCTCGGAAATACCGGACATGGTGGCCACAAAGCTGGAACCAACGGAACCACGGGAGCCTACCAGATAGCCGTGGGCCTCCGAGTCCGCCACCAGCTTTTGAGCAGTCATATACAGCACTGAGAAGCCGTGCTTCGTAATGGAGGAAAGCTCCCGGTCCAGCCGATCGTACACGATCTTAGGCAGAGGATCGCCGTACATTTTTTTTGCCCGTTCCCAGGTTATGGTGGTAAGCTGCTCCTCGGCCCCATCGATGAAGGGCGGAAACACACCAGGCGGAATCGGGCTGACCTCTTCCACCATATCTGCAATTTTATTGGGATTCTCCACAACCACTTCGTAAGCCTTTTCCTTGCCCAGATAAGCAAACTCCTGGAGCATTTCGGGGGTGGTACGGTAATAAAGGGGCGCCTGCTGGTCGGCGTCGGTAAAGCCCTGTCCGGCCATCAGGATTTTCCGGTAATCGCTGTCATGGGGATCCATAAAATGAACGTCGCAGGTAGCGACCACCGGTTTGTTCAATTCCTGTCCCAGCTTGATGACGGTGCGGTTAAACTCTCTAAGCTGCTCCTCTGTTTGAACGGTGCCGTCCCGGAGCATGAACATATTGTTGCCCAAGGGCTGAATCTCCAGATAGTCGTAAAACTTCGCAATGCTGACCAGCTCATTCCAGGGCTGGCCGGAACCGATGACCCGGAACAGCTCTCC
>QFCE01000829.1_pt1 | contig 14051 bp, 11 predicted proteins | sample 5346091 | NCBI WGS metagenome assembly QFCE01 (sample SAMN09062252, study PRJNA434731) | Human gut metagenome, whole genome shotgun sequencing project. | isolation source: stool timepoint A chromium assembly | host: Homo sapiens | collected 2015 | reverse complement strand
CAGCGAGCTCACGAGTTCTGCCAATAAACATCCGGTTCTCCTCCTTATCCTTTTAATTCACTATAAAGTAAATGATAAATTTAGTCAAGTATGATTTGGCAAATCGTATCTGACTAATTTTGTTGATAAGAAAAGTAGGCATTTACTGTGGATTTCTCGGTTCACGGTTGCCTTTGATCGTCAGTTCCATGGATTCCAGCTGATGAAACAAGCATTCCACTTCATCCTCAATCTGACTGCGGACCGCTTCTGAAAACGGTTCAAGGAATTCCGCGATCGCTTTGTCATATTGATTTTTATACTTTGTGTTCAGCTGTTTCCAGTTCACTGCCCGAAACCAGGACAAACGTTCTTCATGGATCTTCAGCTGGCCTTGAATCATCATCACAGCCAGAATGGGATATCCTGGATAATGCTGCCACAGCGTCGCGTTGTCGTTGCTGGAATAGCCGTTTTCCAAAAACTTGACCGTGTACCGTTTGGCGTGATCTGAGGAGAGAACATAAGCGCGGTCTGCCTGAATGTCAATCCGTTGATCAGCCACAGCGCTCAGCGCTTCGTAAATTTTTGATAGAGGGGGATTTTTTTCCATGCTTGACTCCTTTATTTTTATTCTTCTATTATACCCTGTCCGCGAACGCTGCGGACTTTTTTACTCAACTCGCCTCGGATTCCGTGCTGACGCCTTCCTTCAGAAATTGATTCAGGCGACGATTTCTCACAAACGGCAGATAGAGGATCAGGCAAATCCCCTGACCGATCGCAGAAAGCAGGCCCAGAGCCAGGCTTTCGCCAAAGAAACCGAATGCCAGCGTCGAGATCAGCCGGCCTGCCGTCATGATCGACGTTTCCAGCGCGACTAACCGGCCGCGCATCTGTTCCTCGCAGCCCAGAATCATCGCCGAGGAAACGATGATGTTGCCGATTGAATTCAACAGATTGGCGATCAGATACGAGACGCATACCAGCGCCGGATTGCAGCTCAAGGCGGTGATGAACGAGGCGAGGATGCCAAGAATCATCGGCAGTAAGCTACACAGCTTATCGCGCAGCGGTTTGGGCAGCATTCCGGGGATAAACGTTCCGGCTACCGCGCCGACGCTGCCGAAGGTCAGATATAAACTGTAAAATTCATCAGCCAGTCCCTTCTGCTGCAAAAACGGTAGTGTTACCGACGATAAGCCGGATACCAGCACATTCCAGGCTAAAAGCAGAAGCAGCAGGTCGCGCAGGGATGGATTGCCGAACGTGATCTGTAAGCCCTCTTTGAAATCGTTGAAAAAGGAACTTGACGCTGAGGCCGGGACTTCGGTCGGCCGCAGTGTGATGAAACATTCCGACAAGGACGATGCCCAATACAGCACGCCGTTGACGATCAACAAAGTTGCCGGCCCGCACATCAGCGCCAACAGGCTGCATATTCCCTTGCCGGTCAGGTTGATAACCATGAACAACCCGGTGTTCCACGACTGTGCCTTCATGAACTGGCTGCGCGAAACAACGAGGGAAAACGCAGCCGTCGCAGCCGGGTTAAACAACGCATTGCACAGCGCCATCACCGCCGCACACAGAATCAGCACCGGCACCGATAACGGACGTCCCCAAAACCACAATCCGGCCAGCACCAGCGTCACTCCGCGGATAAAGTCCATCAGCACCATCATCCTTTTCTTGCTTCGCCGGTCGACGATCGGTCCCAAAAACGGCGTGATCAGCACGGAAACCGCCATGCTGATGGAACTCATAACGCTCATCATCATCGTCGATCCCGTCTGTTTGTAAACCCAGATCCCGGCCGCTATGCTGAACAGCACGTCGCCGAAGCCGGAAAACAGGTTGCCCTGAAGCAAAAGCAGATAGCTGCGGTTGCGCAGCAGCGGCTTTTCGTTCTCCTCCATTCGTTCCTGTCTCTTCCCATTCTCTGGAGCTTCCTTTAACGCTTCATCCGTTAATGCCTGCGGCATTTCTGCTTTCGTTTCTTTCTTTCTCATCTTGATCACCCGGCTTCACTATAACAAAAACAGGACCCGCAAGTCCTGCCTTTATCCATTGATCCAAATTTCGCGGATCAGCGCCGGTTTCCGACGTTTTGTAATCTGCTCAAAATCCGCCAGCCCTTTGTAGCTGCCGCTCTGCTGCACCAAAGTCAGAAGTTCATCATGAAGCAGCGGAATCAATTCCTGCGGACGATAGACCGTGTCTTCAATCTCCGGCAGAATCTCTTTCAATATGCGCTGCTGCAGTAAGCCCGGCGCTTCCCCGGCCTGCTTCGCTTCATAATACCGGTAAATAGCCAGCGTTCCGGGCGTCGTCCAGCGGTCAAGGTAGACCTGCGCCAGATTCAGAATCCGCATTGAATCCAGAGGACAGTGAAATAAATGCGGCAGATAGTACAATGCCAGATAAGGGGCCTGGACTAACGCCCGGTCAATCCGCTCCGTCCCCTTCTCGTCGCCGCCTTCGCACAGGCACAGCCCCAGCTCCATCCAGCCCTGGCTTGTCAGCTCCTTCGGCAGCGCAACCAGCGTCTGTTCAAAGGATCCGCTCCTGCGAAATGCGTCATCTGGATCGAATTGCTTCCAGATCCGGAAGCGCATGATCTCCGTGAGGGTGCGCACGGCATCCGGTAACGGAAACGAACCGCTTAACACCTGATTAAAGCAATCCAAGGCTTCCGCCTTGCGGTTCAGCGCGGAAAGGAAGGTACCCTTGCGGTGCAGCCAGATCCCGTCATGCGGCTCGCACTGCTCCAGCCGTTCCAGTAAGGTTTCGGACAGTTTCCGATCCGTCCATTGATTGATGTTGATCTGCCAGAACAGGACGATCATCATGACGTATAAATCCTCATCCAGCGCCTGGGCCAGATCAAGATACATGAAAATCTGGTTTTTCAGCTTCGCGTCAAATTCGCGGTACCGGATATACAGCGGTTTGTGCGGCTGCGTATCCGGAAAGGCAAGATGCTCAATGATCAAGGACAGGCACAGCTGCAGCTCCATGGCGATCACCTGCGTTGTCGGCGGCAAGGCTTCGATATCCGTAAGCAGCTCACCGAGCACTTTCTGATCGAACTGTTCGTAAGCCTGCTTCAGCCGCTGGATTCGTTCTTTACGAAGACTAACCTGTTCGGGTTGTTTTAACGGGGTTTCCCCCAGTTTTCTGAGCAGCAGCTCCAGCCGTTCTTCATCCTGAATTCCCTGGCCTTGTTCCAATTTATATAACGTCATCCGCGAACAAATCGCTTCCCCCGCTTCATCGAGGATAAATTGATCCTGGGTCCAGCCGCCGGCCGGATCTTCTTTTAAGCGCTGGCGGCGGTGGATGCCGATCAGCACGCCGGCCAGGCGTTTCGTTTCTTCCTGCATACACTGTCCTCCTCTGCCGGATTCATAAGTCCCTGTCCAGCCGCTTCGTTCAGGCTACTCGCCCAAAGCTTCCAGAATGGATTCCTTGATAAATGAATAGCGGCGCACATAGTCGTTGCGGATCGTGATCAGCCGGAGTTGATGCGCCTCGCAGATCTGACGCTTTTTCTGATCCCGGCTGCGGACCTTGGCATCGTTGAAATGCTCCGTGCCGCCGACCTCCACCGCCAACAACGGCCGGTGACTTAAATCATAGATCACGAAATCAAAATGAGCTTGATTCCCGTACATAAACAACTTGCGATCTCCGGCATCCAATTCCAGGACGTCGGTGATCTTGACCTTCTGTTCGACTAAAATCTGACCGAATACCGATTTGATATGCAGGAGTGTTTTCAAAAACTCATCTTCCGCAGCCGTGTTGAAATACTTGAAATTCTTGACCTTGGACTGGAACAGCTGGCTTTCCCGCGCACTGATCCGGGTTTGGCCCTGCTTTCCAACATACTGCATCAGTTCCAAGAGATCGTTGGTTTTCCCCTGGGAGAGCCGGGTGATCTGGGCCCGGTCGGCGATCATGATAAAATGCTGCTGAGCGCGGGTAACGCCGACATTGATCAGCTCCTGATTGTTTTTCACCCAGTCAAACGTGCCCTGTGTCGTCGATTCTGTCATCGCGCAGCTGAGAATCACCGTGTCCTTCTCGTCGCCCTGGAAGGTGTGGATTGTTCCAACCTTAACGAAATCGAGGTCCTGTTCAGACAGAACCCGCCGGATCATCTGGGCCTGACGGCGAAACGGCGTGATCACCGCAACCTTCTTCTGGGGATGATCGCGGATTTGTTTAACAATCTCCGCGACTTCTTCCATCGCCACGTTTTTTTGCTTCTGCGCTGAAGAATGCACGTCGATCAGCGTCAGCGCATCCGGTGAGGACGACGGGCCGCACAGCACCAGCTCCCCGCCGTAATATTTCTGATTCGAGAAAGCGATGATCGGATCCGCGCAGCGGTAGTGATGTTTTAACAGGATAAATTTTGAGATCGTGTCGATTTTCAGCATCGTGCTGAGGATCGAATTCATCTTATAATCGTAGGCCTGGGGAATATCGTAATCCCACACCAGGCGGGTGTTGCGGGAAGCGGGCAGCGTGATGACCGGCTGCAGCTGGCTTGGATCGCCGACAAACAGCGCCCGGCGGCACCGGGCCATCGGCAATAAGGAAAGCGGATTGCTGCACTGCCCGGCTTCATCCATGATCATGAGATCAAAAATGGGTTCCGCGGTGGCCAGCTTGCTGCAGGACACATTGGTGGAAATCAGAAATGGAAAACAGTCCAATACTTGCTCCAACCCTTCACGTTTCTGAATCAGCGCCCGGAACTCAAGAAACCGGTCTTCCGGATTGGGAATCCGGACGATGGACCGCAACGAGTCATTGCGTTTGTTCAACAGGCGCTGCAGCACAGCCCGGGATTTCAGATCGAGAAACCGCAGAACTTCGCGGGGATCCTGCACTGCCTGGATTTCATCTTCGCTCACGCCTTCCAGTGTCTGGCGCTGACGGCGCAGTCCGGCAAGCTGGCTTTCAATCGCCATCGCGGTCATCTGGGCGCTCGGTTCCTGCCGGCTGCTAAACCGCAGCTGGTTTAATACCCCTTCCAGCGATTCGATCTGTTCATCCAGCTCCAGCCGGGTTTCGATCTGATCCAGCAGCTGATTCATCTGCTTGCGGCTGCCAGCCAGTTTCTTCGTCAGCGCTTTCAATTCTTCCCGTTCTTCCCGCGTCGCCGGACAGGCCTGAGCCTGATCTAAAAGCAGCTTGATCTGAACCAGCGCTTCCTCGATCCGCTGATTGGAGCCTAAGCGCAGGATTGGAAAGGGTATCCGCCGGTCATCGCTTTGCAGGGAGTTCAGCTTGCGGTCCAGATTGTCGATCGCTTCGTTGTTGTTGGAAACGACCAGGGCGGTCTGATTATTGAGGAAGCAGGAAAGCAGCACGTTGACGATCGTAGCGCTTTTTCCAGTGCCCGGCGGCCCCTGGACGTACACGACATTTTGATTCATGGCATTGTAAATCGCCCGGAACTGATTGATGTTGACCTGCGATCCCAGCGTCAGAACCGGCATCTTCCGCCGGCGGCTGACTTTTTCCGGCATCCCGAAGAAGGCTTTCAGCGGGGAACAGAGCGTCTGATTCTGCATCTGGTTCTGAATTTCATTGTATTCTGTTTCAATATTGATGTTCATCCGGCGCTTGAGTTCAAACAAATATGGCCGTTCATCCACGGTCTCGCCCCGGCTGCAGTTCACCGCAATCTGTTCGCTCATCATCGCGGCCTGGGTCGGATAGCGGTCGATGAATTCCCCAGCCGAGCAGTCGAGATAGCGCTGCAGTAAAAAGCGCGGCTGATCCTCGTCGTCACTGACTTTGATGTTGAAGCCGAGATCCGGCGAAACGATCAGCCGGCGGTGAATCAGATCGAGCAAAAGATCGCGGTAAACGATCGGAATCATCCCGTCCCGCCGCTGCAGGGCCAGTACATTGATCGCCAGCTTCAGCCAGGCCGGAGCTTGTTTTCGCCGCTGCAGGCGCAGCTCATTCTGCAGCCGCCGCACCATCTGATCAAATTGTTCCAGGCCCAGCGGCATCGCGTTCTTCTTTAAAATATCGGGATCCAGACCGTCGACCAGCGTATAGCTGTGAACGGAGGTGTCCTGATCCAACAGGTAGCATTGCCGGTAATAGCCGAGCACCCGCTCGTTGATGCCGGTATATTCCAGAAAATCAAAGTCGTTGTAATGCGCGCGGATTTTATCGATCAAGGCTTCCTGAAGCGGAAAGATTGTGCTTTCGATGACCCGCGCCGACAGGATTTTATCAAAATAAACCGTTCCGTCCAAAACATCCATCGACTTTTCCGGATTGAACATTTTCACTTTCATTCTTCGGCTCGGGACTTCGATATCTTCGATCGCAATCCAAAAAAATGTCCGCTTCTGATCGGTCGTGTTGTCATACTCGATCTGCAGCCATTTCCCGCTCTGTATCGATTTTGAACACTCCAGGGCCTTGGAATTCATAGATTGACTTGCTCCTTAAGTTGATTATACCACAGCCGTTTTCAAATAGAAAAGCAGACCGCGCAAAGGTAACAACCTGAGGGCAGTCTGCTTACACAACCAGGATTGAAAGAGAATTATCAATAACATTGGACAAGCCTGCGCTTGATCCGTCGCAGTCAATGAAAAGAACCGCAGAGTTTTGCTTTTCGTTCAGTGCTTATTCCCGCAGGCTTGGACGAAAACCGCTTGCCCATTCATCAGGAACGTTATGATTTCAGGAGTGTTCACGGGAATCGGGATGGATTCCGTGATCTTCCGCAAAGTGGATTCCGTAAATTGCGGCGGGTTGTACTCAATCTGATTTTGAATAAGAAATTCCCGGAAGGCGTCGATCAGCCGATCCTGCGATCGATCTAAATTTCTGGGGTATCCCATCGCGATCAAAGAAAGATGATTATCAAAGTTCGGCGCCATTCCCAGAACCTCACCGGTCTTCCGGGATCGTAAAATGCCGTAATTCATCCCATGGCGATGAGGATTTCTAACCATGGCGTCCAGATACAAAAGATCTAAATATTGCCTGCCGCAGTCTGGAATCAGATTCTTCAACGTTTGATAATTCAATGTGTAATCATCCGTTTGATCACCGATCAGCGCGGCCGCCGGTTCAAAATTCATTTCCTGTTTCGTAAAATCCTCGGACATGATATAGTCTTCATTTAATCGGTAGACCGCCATGTCCATGCCTAAAAAGCGTCCGAGCTGCGCACAGAAGAATTCGCTGAAAAGTTGTTCAGGACTGCCTTGCTTGCTTAACCACCAGACTCCGTCAACAAGCTTCCAGCCTTTTTCAAAGTTGCCGATATTGGTCAACTCCGGAGTGTGCGAGGATCGCGGATCTAATCTTTGGGAAAACACCTCCAAATCTCCCGCTAAGGCAAGATCGGAATAGGTATCGGTTTTAAAGCGGATATCCTCATACGTCAAGGCATCGGTATCTAATTTGATCCAATAGTTGTCCGTAATACACGCAGCTCTGACTGCCATGGTTGTGGATAACTCATCTTTACGCTGCAGCTGAAGTGCTTTTTTGAGCAGACGGGAATGCACGCGATCGCCGTCAATTGCGCGGCTTTTGATCCATGTCAGCAGATCGCCATTTCTGCGAAAATAATAAGGAAGGCAGTCGCTGCGAAGTATTTTAAGCTGATTTTCCTTGATGATGGCGACCGGCAGATCTCCGCTCATCAGCAATCCGTTGATTTGATTCATAAACCGCCCTCCTTTTTGTTTATTCTATTTTCAGCGATCCAAAAAAGTTTGGCAATGCCTGTCTGCTTTTCTATCAATTCACTGACTCAGCATTTTCTGAACGTAAAAGCTTTACTTCAAAAAAGAGATCCGTGCCTTATAAATTATTTCTAAGCAGAGAAATCAGCTTATTCCATCGCTTCGTATTTTCTTAAAACTGCGTCAATTTCATCAAGCGCCGCCTGGTGTTTCTCCGGATCTTCGATAAAACCGAGAAGAATTTCATCGAAGGTCTTATTTTCACTTTTCATTAAGAGTGAGTTGAGTAAATTTTTAGAATACTGACCTTGGGTGATGGAAACCCAATATTTTGTTCCCTCAATTTCTGCTTTCCTGATTAGCTCTTTTTCTTCCATTCTCATTAGAAAAACAGCGACTGAACTATCTTTCCAGTGATTGGGATACGCTTCACGCACCCTTTTATAAACCTCAGTACAAGCGATTTGATATTTGTTGTTCCAAAACAATTGAAGAATTAAATTCTCAGAATTAGATGTTTTTTTCATATAGCACTCCTTTTCGCTACAATTATATTATATTTTGTAGTTATCGAAAGGAATTTTACTAAAGTAAGCCTATTATTTCTATTCCTGGCCTTCAGCCTGTAGATTCAACCTTTTGGGTTATCATAAATTCTACGCCCTGTCATCACTCTTCAATTTTCTTTCACTCAGTTTTAACAGTACTCTATTTACTGAGAGGCCCGGCGGCGCATCCTCGATTTCCGTTCCCGCAGCTGCCGCTGACGGACTGCGGATGTTTCCAATTCCGGCATGCGCCGATGCAGCAACCGGTGCGCTTTCATCGTATCCCGGGTTTCAATAAAATAAATTTCTCCGCTCTGGGTTCGAATTCGGATTCCATCCCGGGTATTCCACTCTGCCACCTCGCAGAATGGAATTACTGTCTCCGCCTGCGCTTTTTCCGGAAGCAGGACGATTTCTTCAGCACCGATACGGGCGCAGGTTTCATCCTGAATGCCGAAGACAACGATCAGCGCCGCAAGGGCAAAGATCAGACCGGGAATCATCAGCGCGGCATTCCCGGAAAGGATCATCACAATGGCAAAGAAAGCGCACAGTCCTGTTGAGATTTTTGGCTTCGTTTTGATCCGGATGCCGGCTGTCTCATTCGCTGTTAATTCTTTCATTTTAACCTCCATTCCCGTGTTCTGCACGGTCATCATTCATGTCTGAAAGTAAGTCAATCGCCTGCCCTTCATGCTTTATTCCTCTACATTTAATATTTTCCGCAGCGTATTCAAATTGGGCTCGCCGATCAGCAGGCTGCATTTATCCGGGTCAATCAGCATCGCCTGCAGGCCCATTTCATAGTTCTGCAGATCCGGATACGCAGCGGCCTGAATAAAGATAATATTCTGCACAAACCGCTGGTTCCAGGAAACCGCATTTTTCAGGATCAGGAAATGGATTTGATTCACTGCCGATGCTTCGATCACAGCGACCAGCGCTACCCGGTAGCCGCATTCGCAGGTCAGCCGCTTATCCTGATCCGTCAGGAAACTGACCGGATGCCTGAATTCCGGCATCGGCGCCAAAAATCGTTTGGCGATGTAGCGGAAAACTTCGTGCTTCGATTTCAGATCCAGATTCGGCGTGAAGCATTCCGGGGTGAGCTGATGATAAAACCAATAAGCGCCGCAGATCTGGGTAATCCGGTATTCTGTCTGCGGCTTCATCGTATTAACTGTACTGTACGACTGATAGAAAACCAGTTTTTCGTCCCGAGCTGCCAGCTTGCGGTCATTGATCAGGATGACGTCAAACTGATCGTAGATTTTTTCAATCTCATATAACTCGCAGGAAGCAATTTGTGCCAGGGAATCCTGATATCGTTTTTGAAGCTGTTCGGCATAACGCCGGGCTTCGCAGAGGCCGTATTTACTTGTGACCAAGACCCGCTGCTTCTTCCTCAGCCGGCCGCGGTCCAGCCCTTCCGCGATGCAGACGGTCAGAAAGACCATCTCCTTATCCGCAATTCTCGTATGAAGCTTATCCTCCAGCAGCCGGGAAAGCTTGCGGCTGTATTCGGCGGCCGTGATCAGCTTGCGCTTCACGCGGGTTACGCCCATATACTGACGGCTGATGTCAAAATGACTGCGGACCTGAAAGCCCCAGAAAAACAACGACAGATTTTCCATCAGGGCGTCCGCGTCCTCAAGCCGGCCGCCGTCATAAAAATCTTCTAAAATAACGTTGGCCGCCAGCTTGCAGAGCGCATAGGCTTCATTGTCCATTTCCTGAATCATCAGGTTTCTGCGGCTGCCGAAGGAAATTAAGATCATCGCCAGGAAATAACTGTCGTCGCGCAGAAATTCGTAATGATACCGACGGTTCAGCAGGGCAACGATCGCCTCCGCCGCGCTGAATTCCACGTCGTAGCTCTCCAGCATCCGCTTTTCTTCCTCGGTAAACGACACACATTTGTTAAACTGATTACGCCGGTAGGAAATCCAGAGCGATTTTGACATGTATTGAAACAGCAGCGACGGGACGCTCAGCGTTTCGCTCTGTTTGAAAAAGCTTTCCAGCGCTTCATACACGTTTTCCTCAAATTCAGGGTTGGTGATCTGGCGGCGGATGTTGTCCGGGATTCCCTTGTATTCCGGATTGACATAGATTGTTTTTAAGGCTGCGATGCGGATTGCGATCTCATTGCCGTTGACCTTTAATTTCCCGTTGGCGAAGTTCATCGTGTAGTGACTTTTGAGCGAGGTGCCGTTGGATTTTTTGATCAGCGAGCGGATTGTTGATTCACTGAAATACAGCATCTGCGACAGCTTATAAAGCGTGACATCCTTCATCAGCATTGCCAGAAGACGGATTTCACGCTCGCGGAAATGGATCAGCTCCCGCTCCATCGTGTTGACGTCATAATCCAGATCCTTCATAAACTGCCTGAACTGGCAGGCATCCTTGATCCACACCTTGTAGCCCTTCGTATGCGTGCTGACCAGTTCAAAAAAATCATCCAGTTCCTCGGAAAACAGAACCTGATTGATCCGTTTGATATCATCGCGGATCGTTCGCTCGCTCACTCCGGTGACAGCCGCCAGCTGCTTGCCTAAAATATAGGTATCGCTGATGGACAGATAATGCAGGATATTCTTTTCGCGGGAAGTAAAATGATAGACCATGGATTTCCTCCTGTTCTGCAAAGAATCCTCATCAAAGGCAAAATGCTTTCAACGAGGATTCTTTCACTGACTTAATTATTAAATAAATGCTGGATGATCAGGGCGACAAATTCTTCCGCCTTGCCTTTCGGCAGCTGCGTTGAGATTCCGTCATGACCGCCGCCGAATTCGCTGGCTTCGACGACATAGCCGTTCTGGCCGTTCGCATAGCCCCAGACAAAGCACACTTTAGCCTGGGAGCTCTTTTTGATCTGGCGGCCGAAGGCGGAAACCAGCTCGCATGGCAGCACGACAATTTCTAAATCCTGCATCCGCAGAATCGTCGCTTCCAAGTCCATTTTAACATGACCTGCTTTGATTTTCCGCTGGAAACCATTGATTTCCGAGATCAGCCACTTCCGCTCATCGTAAGCGACCGCCTGTTCCAGCTTAGCCTGGGAATCGGCCAGGCGGGCTTTCAGGACGTCGATGTCCGGGTCGTATTCGATTGGAAAGACAAACGTTTTTGACTGCGGATGGGCAAGGGTCAGGTCCAGCTTTGTATCAAACTGGGAAATCTGCCGGGCGATGCCTGAGCTGACACGCTTCAGCTCATTGAAGTCATTGTTCTGGCGGTACAGCCGGTTGGACATATCGCCGGCATTGCCGTTGCAGACAAGCGGCGTGACGTTCAGATATGGAATCAGCTCGCGCCGGACGGCCGCCAGCAGATCGCCTGAAATCTGGTATTCTTCCGGAGAAAGCACGGTGGAATGACAGGACATGTTCACCAAGGCCGCGATGGTGGCGTCGGACTCATCCTTAAATTCGATCACAACAATCGAGGTATCGCCGTATTTGTCCTTCGCGTTGCGGTTGCCGTAATATCCCTGCGATTCGCCCTTCGTGCACTGCACGCGCGCCGCTTCGTGAAATTCCTTATTCATCGTTTCCTGCGCGCCGTCGATCAGCTTCTTTAGAACCTCCTTGCGCCACCCGTCGTCATGCGGCATTTCCGGATTGCGCGTCAGCAGCAGCGGAGCGGAATGGCTGTGGTCCGCGCTGAGGATGATGTGGTCGTAAGGAATGTGCAAAGCTTCGACGATGTAATACTTGAACAGATGGACAAAATCGCAGTCAAAATTAGAAATATCCGCCTCGATCCATAAAAACGGCTTCCCGTCGATCTGCAGTCCCAGCATAATCGCTTCGATTTCATCATGAACGCCCTTGAACTTCTCCGTCCGCATGGCGTGTCCGGCAATGTATGTCGGATGATCGGGCGTGATGTTCACGCTTGTCGTAGTCGTAACTTTTACCATAAAATCCTCCTATTCGTCGCCGTCCTGAAATTCGACGGTCACTTCCCGCATGAATGCGATCGAATCGCGGCAGCTTTTTACTTTTTCGGATATGAGTTCCGGGTGACCGACTGGGCTCCATCGTGATCATCTCCAGAAGCAAGGGCAGGTTCAGTCCCGTGACAATATGCACGTTCGTTCGGTTCTGCAGCTTCAGCATGATCTTCTGGTTGACGCTTCCCCATAAAATGTCCGTGAGCATCACGACGACATCTTCCTCGTGAATATCCTCAATCCAGGCGTCCAGCTGTGCTTCCGCGTCCGATTCCGGATTTTCCTCATAAAAAGGAAAGATCTGAATGAAGCTGACGTCCTGGGTAAACAGCTTTGCGGTTTCCAGCATGCCCCGGCATAAGCTGCCATGACTGGCCAACGCTATTTTAAACATGACTTTCTCCTTTAATTAACAGTTGTTCCAATACGGCATTGACGTGATCCGCGCAGAAGGCCGCCGCTGAGCGCAGCGGATCGTCATTTCTGCCGATATAATAGCTGTGATCAAACAGCTGCAGCATCTCCATATCATTTTCATCATCCCCGGCGCAGGCAATCTGATCTGCGCTGATGCCTAGACTGTGCGCCAGCCTGAGAATTTCAGATGCCTTAGAGCGTCCCTGAGCCAGAACCTCCGCCTGTTTGTCTCCGGTTTTGACCAAACGATAGCCGGGGAAATGAATTTGGAATTCTGACTTGATTCCAGGATACAGCTCCCAGCGGTCCAGGTGCAGGCAGATCCGGCTGATCTGCATCGTTGTTGCTTTTCGAATGTCACTGATCAGGAAATCGGCAACTCCATTCAAATCACAGATCCGGTCGGTGCGCCGCCACTTTTTCAGCAGCGCCTCCCGGCTTTCCGAGCTGCTTCCGCAGGCTATGCCCTGATCCGAATACAGCGTCATTTCCAGACCGGGGTTGTTCTGCGCAAAGGCGTAGACCGCTTGGATCATGTCCAAGCTGAACGCCGCGGCTTCTTCCTGGCGGCCATGGCTGACAACATTGCCGGAATAGCCGATGACTGCGTCGAATTGAAATTTCCGGATTCGTTTTTGAATAAAGGACGGATGCCGCCCGGTCGCGACGATCAGCCGCAGGCCCCGGCAGCGCAGCTGTTCCAGCAAGGCTGCAGTCCGGTCGTTTAAATCTGCATTCGGCACATCCTTGGGAACCAGCGTGCCGTCAAAATCCAGCGCTGCCAGATGAATCCCGGACAGACCGCCAGTTTTGCCGATCCGCCGGGAATCTGGCTTAGGCAATGACGCCAAAGTAGGAAAGCAGAATCGTCACGACGATCAGAATCCAGACCATCTTAACCGTATTCATGCCCTTGATTTTTGTTAAGCCGAAATAGGTAATCGCGGTGACCAGACACGGCAGCAGCGCCGGCAGAATACCGTCCAGAATCGACTGAATCGTCTGCGTCGCATCGCCGACAGTGATCGCCAGCGGCGTCGTGACCTTGACCAGCGAAGGAATCAGAGCGCCGATGACGATGACGCCGAGCACAGAAACCGCATCGCGGATATTGTTGAGCTGATCCTTGCGCGAGGTAATCAATTCCGCGCCGCCGTAATAGCCGACTTCGATCATCTTCTGACGAACCCAGGTAATCAGCGGGGTAAAGATCGCGATCATGATGATGCTGGTAATCCAGTTGCCCTCAATCGCTGCATAAGCGGTCATCGCACCCATGACGACCTTCGGTATCGTGTTGAACAGCGCATCGCCGATGCCGGAGAACGGACCCATCAGCGACGTCTTTAAGGAAGCCGCCAGCTGCAGGGACGAGGGATCGCGGTCCTGCTCGATCGCCAG
>QFCE01000469.1_pt1 | contig 14067 bp, 10 predicted proteins | sample 5346091 | NCBI WGS metagenome assembly QFCE01 (sample SAMN09062252, study PRJNA434731) | Human gut metagenome, whole genome shotgun sequencing project. | isolation source: stool timepoint A chromium assembly | host: Homo sapiens | collected 2015 | reverse complement strand
TGCGCTTTGGGGCGCAGAAGGAACGGTTTGTGCCGAACGATGAATTAAAGCAGCTTTGCCTGCGCTACGATCTGCACATGCAGCAGGCGCAGCTGAAGCATTTGGGAACGGACGCCAACCTGAAGACGATGCAGCGCTTAGTCGACGATCTGAAGCAGCGTGTTCAGATTGAAACGCTGTGCACCGTCACGGATGTCAACAAGGAAACCCACGAGGTCTTCTTTACTCACCGCGGCAAGCAATACAGCGTCGTCGGCGATAAAGTGGTCTTTGCGGTCGGCCGGGCCGGCAGCCGGGTTTTCCTGGACTGGTGCAAGCGCAACGGCGTGGCCTGCGCGAACAATCAGGTCGATATCGGCGTGCGCGTCGAATTGCCGGCAATGGTGTGGGAACACTTCTCCAGGAAAATTTATGAGCCGAAGATCCTGTACCGCTCGAAAGCATATGGCGATACGACGCGGATGTTCTGCTTCAATGAGCGTGGCTTGGTCGTTACGGAGAATACCGACGGCGTGCTGACGGTCAACGGCCATGCATACAAGGAGCTCGACCGCAAGACGGACAATTCCAACTTCGCTCTGCTCTGCACGATCCGGTTTACCGAACCGTTTAACGATCCGATTGATTATGCCCGCTACGTTGCATCGCTGGCGAATAAGATTTCCGGCGGCAGCGTACTCGTGCAGCGCTTAGGCGATCTGGAAAGCGGCCGGCGTACGGATGAGAAACGCTTGAAGCAGTCGACGGTCAGACCGACGCTGAACGCCGTGCCGGGCGATCTGAGCCTGTGCATGCCGAAGCGCCAGCTTGACAACATCATTGAAACGCTGCACGCGCTCGATAAAGTCGCGCCGGGCACCGCAAACTATGATACGCTGCTGTACGGCGTGGAATGCAAGTATTACTCCGCCCGTCCGGACTGCGTTGACTTTGAGATCAAAGACTGCCCGGGAATTTACGCTTTGGGCGACGGCGCAGGCTTTACCCGCTCGTTGTCCCAGGCGGCGGCCAACGGACTGATCATCGGCGAAATTTTGACTAAAAAATAAATCAATTCCATTGCCGAAGGCCCATAAATTGACTATAATGAACATGAAAGAAAGAGGGAGTAAAATTATGTCAGAAGAAAAAGTATTAGTTGAAGTTTCCGCACGGCACATCCATCTGACCGATGCCGACGTCGAAGCTTTGTTCGGCCCAGGATACAAATTAACAGTTAAGAAGGAGCTGTCCCAGCCAGGCCAGTTCGCTTCCAACGAAAAGGTAACGATCAAAGGCGAACGCGGCGAAATGAAGCTGTCCGTTCTGGGACCAACCCGTCCTGAAACGCAGGTTGAGCTGTCGCTGACTGAAGCGCGCACCGTCGGCGTCAAAGCGATGATCCGCGAATCCGGCGATATCGAAGGCACGCAGGGCATTACGATTATCGGCCCGGCCGGCTCGATTGAAATCACCAAGGGCGTGATCGCGGCGAAGCGGCATATTCACATGACCCCGGCGGATGCTGAAAAGTACGGCGTCACCAACGGTCAGATCGTTTCCGTGAAGATCGATACCGACGGCCGCAGCCTGACGTTCGGCGATACGGTTGTCCGCGTTTCTGAAAAGTACGCGCTGGCGATGCATATTGATACCGACGAAGCCAATGCAGCGGCGATTTCCGGTTCCGCCATGGGCGAAATCATCAAATAAGGCATCAGGATTTCAATTTTGTCTATCCCTTGAAAAAGCGGCGAGTCCGCTTTTTTTTGTGTGATTGGATGTTTGTCTGATCCTGAGCTTGCGCGTTCCCTCCGCAGCAGCGCCGCCTGCTCTGCCAAACAAGGTTCTGCACAGACAATTCCCATAAAGTGCGGCGAAGCAAAAAAAGAAAACCGGGATTTCCGGTTTTCCATGAGGAGGATTGTTTTACTGGGATGGTTGAGCTTTGCTTATTCCGTCTCCATCTCCGTCTCTGTCTCTGTCTCTGTTTCCGGCTGGCTTTGATTGGCGATCACTAGATTGCTGCAAAGCCATTTGCCGCTGACGTTTAAGAACGTCATCTGATACGTGTTGGAATAAGTCTGTGACTTCTCGCCTTCAATCGTGACGACGTAGTCGAATGAGATCGTGCCGGTGAAACCGACGTCCTCGCCATAGCTGATCAGATCGCTGATATGCATGTTATCGAAACGATACGAATCATGGGTGGAGAAGTACCGGTTGACAAAGCTGGAGATCGCTTTGTAATAATCTGTGCGGCGGTATAAATACTGCTGCAGATCAGAGAAGCGGGTGTCCTCGGAAATGTACTTCGCATAGGTCATCGCGGTGTCGCGGATGCGTGTCCGCATAATCTCTTCCATCGCTCCGCCCGGTTTTTCGGCGATATAGAAGCGATCCTGCAGCGCGTCCTTGACGACGCTGTATTTTGTATCGTCCTGAGTCGTAACGGCCGGGACGGTGACCAGATTGTCGATGTGATAACGGGTAACCAGCGGCGCCTGATTCAGATCGAATAAATTGGAATAGGCGTCGGAGCTGACGTTGCGCTCACTGATGTAATGCTCATTCAGCCGGATTCCGTTGACATAAACCTGCGCATCGCCGAAGACCTCGATGTAGAAATTGCGCGCGTCGATGACCGTCCGCACATTCCATTGCCGGGCCTCTTCATTGTAGATCAGCTCCAGCGTCGAGATTTTCTGCTTGTCGACGATCATGTCGTAATAGAGGAAGGTATCATTGGAGTAAGCCTTTTTGGAGAATACCGCCTTTTTCAGATTGACGTCCTCATAGATCGACTTCAGATACTCGATATAGGGCTCTTTCTCATTGAACTGCGTGAAGATCACGGTTGAGTTTTCATAAATCTTATCATAGTTGTTTGCCTGAAGCAGGTGAACGTAAGCGCTCATCGCGCCGTTGGGCGTACTTTTTTCGTAGTTTTCCAATACCTTCCACGTCAGAAACATGATCGCGCTGCCCAGAATCATCAAGGCTAAAAACAGTTTGAGCAGAAAGTAGAGGAACTGCTGGTTTGAAGAATTGATCTTCCTGCGCTCACGCTCGGAAGCTTCGCGAATCCGCTCGACCGATAAATGCCACAGATCGGTGGTTTCCTGTTTCCCGCCGATATGGCCTTCGGGACTGTGATGCAGGACGGCTTCGGTTTTCTTCTTTTTTTTCTTAACCGGCTGATCGGCCGCTTTAGCCGGTTTTGCCGGCCGCTTGGCGGTCTGGCTGCCTGCGGGTCTTGTCTTTTTCGGCGCGGCCGCGGTTTTTTTTTGTTCGTCGTTGTTGCTCATGAGGCCCTCCTATTATTTCACGATAAAGGCGGTCGGCACTTTGCGGTCGCCGTTCATGGAAACCACGTTGTTGATAATCTGACCGTCGTAGACCATGACGGACGAAGAACCGCCGTCCAGGTTCGCCGCATTCATTGCGCCGTATTGGGTCATGATGTCGATGCAGTCGGAATAGGAAGCGCCCAGACTGGTCGTCTGCCGTCCGTCGATGACTAACAACAGCACCGCGCCGTCTTCCCGCTGGCCGATGACAGTGCGCGGATTCACGCCGCCGCCGGTGCCGGTAACTTCAACCGGAACATAGTTGACGATGAAGATCGGTTTAAAAGTAACGGCGTCGCGCAGGCCGTATTCCAGCGCCTGCCGCCCTGTCATGTTGCCCACGATCAGTTTGTTCTGTTCATTGAAGCCGATGACCGAATTGTAATCATCCAGACTGCCGCTGACCAGCTCGCCGTCCTGAATGACGATGCCGTAAGGAACTCCGCCGGTTCCCTGACCGTTGGGATCGTCGAAGCCTCCGGCGTTGATGCCGGCGATCGCGTCGTTCGCCTTGACGTATTCCTCCACGAAGTACCCCTCGTTGCCATTGCCCAGGTCGGAATTGACCGCCAGATGGATTCGCGAAGGATCGTAGACGATCATCAGCTTCCCCTCATAGGTCGGACCCTTGATATCAATAATTTCAATTTTATCTTTCTTGCTTTCGTCAATCACGAAATCCGTTTCCGAATCGGTGATTTCATCCGTGTCGCTGACGGAGTTGCGGTTCATGATCGTTTCCATTTCCTCTTCCGAGAAAAACAGCCGGGCGATACTCTTTAACGTCCGGGTTTCCATCATCGTGCTTGTCAGCAGGTTGCTGACGGTGACTGACGGACCTTTCAGCACGATCATCGCCGAGCCGTAGACTGTAATCATGCCCGCCAGGATCAGAACGCCGGCGATCATATACGTTTTCTGTAAAATCGTAAAGGGTTTGATTTTCCGCGTGCGGTTTCGCTTTCGCTTTGCCACCCAATCCCACCTTTCTATCTGTTGGAACTTTTAGATTAATTGATCCGGCGAAAGTTTACATTCCGGCTCAGATCAGGCTTTTTAACAGATTCGTGTATCATTATAGTATAAAAGAGAGAAATTGTCATAGGAAAAAGCTTTCATTCCGCGAACACTTTTGTAAGGATCGGGCTATTTCAGAAACGGCAGCCATTTGCGGATGATCGCCGTCATGATCATCGTCAAGGGGAAAACAAAGCAAAACCGCACCGCGCCGTTGGTTAAATACAAGGAACCCAGCAAGATTTCGCCCAGCTCCAGAAACATCGCATGACAAAAATAAATGACGGTGCTCGACTCGCGCAAAGCTTTGAAGTTCAGTTTCCAGTTCAGTGGGATCCGTAATAATCCCGCGAACCAGTATAACGTAAACGGCACTGTCATGAAATACATGTTGTAATCCAGCGCCCAGTGAAAATGCCGCACGGTAAACGCCTCGATCACCAGCAGCCCAAACGCCGCGGCCGCCTTGGCAAACGGATGGCGGATCGCTTCTACCCGGTTCTGATCCGCCAGCGCCATGCCCAGCGCGACAAACAGCACACCGAAGAACAGGCCGTTGCGGGTCGTGAACATTAACAGGAAGTACGTGTTGACCGATTGCAGGAGAATTTCGTTGGTGATCAGTCCGTGGTACGTTTCGATCAAGCCGAATAAAAACAACACGCCGCCCAAGATCAATAACGCCTTCATTGAAAACTTCTTTAAAAACAAATGACAGAACACCATCGCAAAGATCAGCGCCGACATATACCACAGATGAAAGTAGGTGCCGATGTTGAACAGCGCGATCGGCAAGGCCGCCAGCCACAGCGCGCCGCTGATTTCCATCATGGTGCCCAGCTTGTGCATGCCGAAGGGGATGTAAATCACACTCCAGATCAGATACAGCTTGACTAACCGCTTGATATAGCTGCGGAAGTAATTCTCATCCTTGTGGCAGCGGCCGATCTGCATGAAATATCCGGCCGAAATAAAGAAAAACGGAATGACGATTCTTCCTAATATATTGCTTGTCACAAAGCCGAGATCCGGCCAGACTTCATAGAAGGGATAAGTGTGAACGACGATGACGAGGAAAGCACAGATAAATTTCATCATGTCGACGGCAGGATACTGACGGGTTTTGGCAGAGGTCATGGTATCGCTCCTTTAATCTACTCTGTTTTCATTAGGATACCACATTTAGGAAACCGGTGGGAATAAAACCTTCAGCTCTGAAAGAAAGATGAAAGAATTAAAGCCGGAAAGCGTCTGAATTGACTTTCTGCGCCGCTTTCTTTACAATGAATTCATAAAGTTAAATAAATCTAACAAACTCAAGGAGGAGTGAAGATGAATGCAATAGCTTATGCGGCCCTGGGCACCGGATTTACGTTTCTTCTGACTTCGGCCGGCGCGGCGGTCGTCTTCTTTTTCAAAAATCAGGTAGGCGGGAATATCCAGAAGGGATTTCTTGGCTTCGCGGCGGGCGTGATGGTCGCGGCTTCGGTGTGGTCGCTTTTAATCCCGGCGATCAGCGAGGCGGAGGCGATGGGCTTGATCGGCTGGGTTCCGGCGGCGATCGGCTTTGTCGCAGGCGGCGTGTTCCTGTATGCTCTGGATCATCTGCTTCCGCATCTGCATCTGGAAGAGAAACAGCCGGAAGGGCTGAGCAGCAGCTGGAAGAAGACGACGTTGCTGGTTTCCGCGGTGACGCTGCACAACATCCCCGAAGGCATGGCCGTCGGTCTGGCGTTCGCGATGGCGGCCCAGCATCAGGATCCGGCGATGATGTCGGCGGCGATGGCGCTGGCGATCGGCATCGGGATTCAGAATTTTCCCGAGGGCGCGGCGATTTCGCTGCCGCTGCGGCAGGAAGGCTTCAGCCGTTTTAAAGCATTTCTGTACGGGAGCTTGTCGGGGATTGTCGAACCGATCTTCGGGATTTTGACAGTGCTGGCAGCTTCGCAGATCGCCGGATTGATGCCGTGGCTGCTTTCGTTTGCGGCTGGGGCGATGATCTTTGTCGTCGTCGAGGAACTGGTTCCTGAAGCCCACCTGAGCGAGCATACTCATATTGGCACGCTCGGCTTCATGCTTGGCTTTCTGATCATGATGATTCTCGACGTCGCGCTGGGCTGAGCGAAGAAATAAAGAATGCTCGACAAGGCAGGAACGCTGACTTTTTCATTGCAGAAATAACCGGCAGGACAACCCCGGCGGCTGATGATGCCGTCCGTCCTGTCTTTTCTTTTTTGTTTGCGGTATAATGGAAAAAAATAAGGAGTGAAAAGATATGGATTGCGAATGGAGTAAAAGAACCTCGGATTTTTTAAGCATGACGCTGGCGAAGGACTATACGTCGGTTTCGTATGCTTTGCAGGTCAATGGCGAACTGGTCGCTGCGGACGCCCTGGGTTGGCAGGATCAGCCGGAAAACGTGAAGGCGGACACGCGCTGCACTTACAACGTGGCTTCGGTATCGAAGATTTACTGCACGGCGGCGGTGATGGTATTAGTCCAGCGGGGTCTGGTGGATCTGGATACGCCGGTCGTTCAGTATGTGCCGGATTTTAAAATGCTCGATGACGATTATAAGAAAATCACGGTGCGGCATTTGTTAAACCATGCCAGCGGTCTGCCGGGAACGCAGTGGAAGGGCTTTTCCGTCACCGCGCAGACAGAGCGGGATTATTATAAAGAAGTGCTCGACTATCTGGCGGTCAGTCATCTGAAAGCGCAGCCGGGCGAATATTCGGTTTACTGCAATGACGGCTTCACGTTGGCGGAAATTGTCGTGGCACGCGTCAGCAATCAGCGCTACTGCGATTTTCTGCGTGAGAACATCACCGCTTTAATCGGCGCCGAATCAACCCGCACGATTGAAGACCGCAATCCGGAATATCCGTTGGTCCATGAAAAGAAGAAACCGGCCGAGCTGTTGTTAGTCGAAGGCGCGGGCGGATTGACGACGTCGATGATCGATTTGTGCAAGTTCGGTAAGCTGTTCCTCTCTGAAAATCCTATTCTGACGGAAACGTCCAAGCAGGAAATGGCAAAGAAACAGGGCGTTTCCTTTCTGCCGCAGGATCAGAAAAGCCCATCTTATGGCTTAGGCTGGGATACGGTGTGTTTCAGCGATCCGGATTTTGACCTGGGCGAAGGCGTGCTGCGCAAGGGCGGCAACAGCTTTCAGTTTACCTCCCAGCTGATCGTCATCCCGAAGTACAACGCCGTGCTGGCAATCAGCGAAACGCATGACTGCAAGATCGACGTCACGCAGGCCGCGCTGCATATTTTAGCGCAGTGGCTGCTGGAAAAACGGGGAATTTCGATTTACCGCCGGGCACAGGCAATTCCGCAGGCAATTTCCGACGCCTTCAGCGGAACGTATCTGATGCCCAGCGCGATTGCCAAGGTCGCGATGCGGGGCGCCATCGCTCACTTTCAGGACACGCCGTTAAAAGCTCAGGCCTATCCGTGGGAAACCTACTTACGCTATGACGGAAGCCGCTGGATCGCCAGTGAAAAGGTGAATTATTTCTTTGCCGAAGCGCAGGGCGACCTGTATCTGATGAGCGGGATGAACGGTCAGACCTATCCGGTCGCAATGAAGGCGAAAGCCTTCAGCCCGTTAAGCGAAACCTGGAAACAACGGCTGGATCATCCGTATGTCGTTGTCAATCCGACGCCGGAGGATTTAGTCATCGGGGAGATCATGACCGGTTTTCGTCTGCAGGCGCTGCCGGACTTCGACGGCGTCCTCGTCGCTTCATTCAGCGGACGGCAGGGCAGTGATGTGTACAGCGGCGGCTTTGACGGCAGCTTTATACCGGCGGACGAAAATCATGGCCGGGGTTTCCTGCGCACCCCATGCAACGGCAGCCGGGATCTGATCGATCCGTATTTCTTCACGCAGAAAGAGGCGGAATTCTGCGATGTCGCGTCCTACCGCTATCAGCGGGCAGACACGCTGCCGGTCTATGAAGGGCAGGGCTTTGCCGATCAGCCGCAGACGTTCCGTCTGGATCATCGCTTTGATGGTACGCTGAGCGTTCCGGAAGGCCGGCGTCTGATGGTGCTGGATAACGATCTCAACGTAATCGGGGATACCTTAAGCGATGAAAAGATCCAGCCGGCAGAGGCGGGCTACCTGCTTTTGATCTGATGCTCAGAATTTTCACAATTTTCTTTTTACGTAAAAGGACAGGCGGAGGATTTTGTCAGCCATGTGAGGCTGGCGGTGAGAAAGGAAAGTAAAACGCTGAGCGGCAAGGTTCATTCCAGCCGTTCAGCGCTTTTTGCATTGTTTTTTAGCGAGTGAGATTTTTTAAATTCTTATGAAAAACAGACGATATGCCTTCTTCTCATTAAAATACTTGTTTTTTATGATCTGCTTTATATAAGGCGGTCTTGAAATTTGAAGGCATTCGCCTGACCATCAGGCGGCTCGCTGTCTGCTTGCGGCAGATAAACTGGTTGGAAACTTGCACCATCCGTCTCACATCAAATTCTGAGTCTTAAGCGTGCGCAAAGCCGCCGTCGTGAGTTGTTTTGGCTTGGTACAAGGCGGCGTCCGCGGTTTTCGCCAGCTGAGCGTAATTGCTTCCCCGGCGTGCGATCACCGCACCGGCGGATAAGGTGATGTTCGGCATGTGCCGGCGGGCGGATTCTGCTATCAACGTCGCGTTGATATCGCCGACGATCTTTTCGGCAACGGTGTAATCCTGCGTATTCGCGATAAAGATTGCAAATTCATCGCCATGCAGACGCGACGCAGAGTCCACGGTTCGAATACGGCCGATGATCATCTGCGCGGCCAGCTTGATTACCTCGTCGCCCATCTGATGCCCGTAATTGTCATTGATCGTCTTGAAGTGATCGCCATCCAACAGGATCAGAATACCGCTGTCGGTTTCCTGCATGCTCTGAATCTGATCTGTCACGTTCTGCCGGAACGATTTAAAATTCATCATGCCGGTCAAGTCGTCGATGGCCGCCGCTTTCTGCGCGGCTTTCAAGGCGATTTCCAGACGTTTCTGCGTCTGGCCCAGCTCGACGTAGGCCTGCTGCAGCTCGCGGGTGTTCCATTCCTTGCGGATGCGGCTCAATCCGTAAACCAGCACCAGTTCCAGCAATAAGAACGGAAGCAGCCAGACCTGCGCGGTTGCGGCGAGCATCGCGCCCAGCGGGACCAGAATCAGGATCTGATAATCTTTCCCGGGACTCAGATAACCATAAACCTGTTGGGAACCCAGCTTGATCAACATGGCCTGCTGCGGCCGGGCGAGCAGCTTTTGGAAACCGGCGTCCCCTTGTTGGCGGAAGTGGGCGAAGGCTTCGGCGGCGTCGGCTTGTTCTTTGGCTTTCTGCCACGCTTCAGTGCCTTCTTCCAACGTTTTGACCGCAGCCTGCGCCTGCTGCAGGGCAGCGGGGGCAAGAGCGGCGTTTGGACTCAGTGTGCTGCCCAGATATGTTTCTTCCGTACTCCCGATAATCGTGCCATTGGCGTCGTAGACCAACAGCTGTTCGTGCGCATAGCTGCCTAGCTCGCTGACTAACCGCTGGATATTGCCCATTTTGATATCGTAGGCGAAGACCGTTTTCTGATCCGGCTGCAGCTGCGAGATCGTCGAAAGAATATAATGGTTGGCATAGCTCATGTAGGGTGGCGTGAAGACGATCGCGCCCTGACCCTTGACGGCATTCTGATACCAGGGCCTGTCCTGCGGCCGGTAACCGGTGCTCTCATATTGCGAATACGGCGTATCCCAGCTGTAAAGATAGCGGTCCTGATACACCATGTAAACACCGTCGAAGGTGTCGCCCTCAATCGCCGCCAGCGGCCGGTCCAACGTTTTCAGATGGTCCCAGATGAAATCAGGATCCGGATGATCGCTTACGGTTTGCTGAAGCAGCTGCGCAAACAACTGGAATGAATGAGTGTAATCTGCCATGACGCTGCCGAGTTTTTCCTGAGCCTGCTCCCCATGATGCGTTAAGACTTGCTGAACGTGGCGTGATTCCTGGACGGCGATTAAACTGCCGGCGATCAGATTCACACCGAGGAAAAACAGAACGAGAACAAGCTGACGGTGCTGTACTTTGCTTTTTGACGCTTTCAATGAAACTCCCCCTTATTATAAAACACAGAAACGGCCCGGTTCGCGAGGCGATGCAGGAAAACGACAGCCATCGACATCCGGACGGCAGAAAAACAGAAGATGAGATATTGTATAAAAATCGGAGGGATCAAGATAATTTAATCATAGACCTTTGTTAGAAAAAAAGCCAATTTATTCTTACGTTATTTGAAATTTGTTCGATTACGAGCACATTTTAGCTTTTTTAAGGAAGTCAAAGAGACTGGATTACAAAATCCCCGGTCCCCGCAAAGAAAAAAAGTAAACGCTTTCTTCTATTCCCTATATCTAACCCTTCCTCATCTAGTGTTTATCCATAATAGTTCTATGTTAATCCATACTGTGTGAAGCAGACGGCTGTCCCGCCCCGCTTTGACATGCTATGCTAAAAACATCACAGGGAGGAAAAATTATGAAAAAATGGACTCGGCTTCTGGCCGCAGCCGTACTGTTGATATCCGCAGCGGCGTGCAGCACTCCGGAAGCCAAAACCGAAACGTTGGAAGGCAAAGGCAACGGGTTCGGTGGTTTGATCACCGTCACTGTAACGCGCAAAGATGGCAAGATCACAGACGTCAAGGCGGTGGGCGATCAGGAGACGCAGGGAATCGGCTCCCAGGCGATCGAACAGCTGCCGCAGGCGATCGTCAAGGCGAACTCCACCGACGTCGATAATGTCAGCGGAGCGACGTTCTCCAGTCAGGGAATTAAAGACGCAGTCAACAACGCGCTGGATCCGCAGACCTATCCGTATGTGGCAAAGGCGGAAAAAGAAGAACAGCCGAAGGAAGTCGTGGCATCCGATCTGAATCAGGGACTTGCGATCGTATCCAACGGCCGGTTAGGTCCGGGCAAGGATGATCAGGAAGTCTCCGTTTACAGCTTCAACGAAGTGGTGCTGAACGCTTTATTTGATAAGGACGGCAAGATTCTGGATCTGAATATCGACGAGCTGGAAGTTGCAACGCCGAATTATGACGGTGCGGATATGCCGCAGTTCTCCGGTTTCCCGGGTCAGGGTGGCTATAACTATGATGAAAATCACGATGGCAAGGTCGAAGGTAAGACAGCTGACAGCGAGGAACAGTTCTTGGCTGAGTTTGATACCTGGAAGACCAAGCGCGAACGCGGCGAGAGCTATAAGCTCAACAGCGGTACCTGGGCGAGTGAGATGGATGTTTTTGAACAGCTGTTTGTCGGTAAGACGGTCGCGGAAGTGGAAGACTGGTTTGCCAAGTACACCGACGCCAACGGCCGGCCATTGCAGGCGGAAGCCAAGAGCGACGAGGACAAGGCAAAAGTTCAGCGCGCTGAGCGATGAGGAAAAGAAGATGCTGGAAGACGTCCGCACCGGCGCGACGATCTCCCTGAAAAGATGCGCACGGCGATTTCATTACGGCATTGAAAAAAGCGTATGAGCTGCGCCAGCCGTTAGACGTCAGGGAAGCCGCGGCGGAAGGGCTGGGCGTCGCTTCCAACGGCCGTGTCGGACCGGGCAAGGATGATCAGGAGGTTCAGGTTTACAGCTTTAATACGCTGGTGGCCAGCGCGTCTGTTTGACGCGGAAGGCCGGATCGTATCGCTGAAGCTGGATGAAACTGGAAGTCGCGACGCCGAACTACGACGCGCGCGGATATGCCGCAGTTCTCCGGATTCCCAGTCAGGGCGGATACAACAACGATGAAAATCACGACGGCAAGGTCGAAGGCAAGACGGCCGACAGCGAGGAACAGTTCTTGGCTGAGTTTCGATACCTGGAAGACCAAGCGCGAACGCGGCGAGAGCTACAAGCTGAACAGCGGCACCTGGGCGAGTGAGATGGATGTTTTTGAGACAGCTGTTTGTCGGTAAGACGGTCGCGGAAGTGGAAGACTGGTTTGCCAAGTACACCGACGCCAACGGCCGGCCATTGCAGGCGGAAGCCAAGAGCGACGAGGACAAGGCAAAATTCAGCGCATTGAGCGATGAGGAAAAGAAGATGCTGGAAGACGTCCGCACCGGCGCGACGATTTCCCTTAAAAGACGGTCATGGCGACTTCATCCAGGCGATTAAAAACGCTTACGAAAACCGTCGTCCGATCACATTGAAAAGCGAATAACAACCAACGGGAATCATCAGCTGGAAGTTTCAAATCACCCCTTTTAAACACGGGTATGATGGTTATTGGCGCAAAAAGACGAACTTCAATTTCTTCGTCTTTTTTACTTCTGTCCTGACCAGCCCGAGGTTTGATCAAAACTAAGGATCGAAATTCTATCCCGCAATGAAGAGTGAGAATGGAATGAGTGTGGCGGCGATGCGAGTTCAGGCAGCCTTAGGCGCAATGACGTTTGATCGGGACTGCCGCCGCATAAACAGCGGTGGATAAAAAAGAAAAATATAAAAAAGGAAAATCTGAAACACGATTTTCCTTTTTTCCTTTATTTAGAACGAAGGAGATCGGCAACGAGCATACCACTTTCCAGCTGCACGCCGATCAGGCTGCGGATCGGAACGACAGAATAGTCGATGTCGTTTTCAAGTGCCGCCGCCAGAGTGTCGAGCCGGCCTGTGCCTGATCCAGCGCGGTCTTGGCCAGGTGCGGATCAATGTCGGTGTGCTCGATTGCGTAATTGATTGCGCGGACGCTCAGCCCCCAGCTTAACAGTGTGTAGAAACGGGTGATGTCGCAGACAGTCGAAGGCTTCCGATTCCTTGCACGGCTGCTGGTAAGCTTCCGTCTTTTTATAATAATCAATCTGCGCCTGCGTGGACGCGTCGTTTTTATCGACGGAAAGCAAAACGATCTTCGGGAACGGATTATCCTCGGTCAACCATGGTTTAACCGGTTTTAGGATCTTGCCGATCTGTTCGATCTGATCATGTTTGACCTGTTCGCCCTGGATCGCCGCTTCCGCCCGGGTGAACGGCATGATCGTATCGGATACAATTTTGCGGGAGAAGAAATACGGCAGCTCGGCGACCAGCGTGTAAGTGCCGTATTGCGAAGCATAATCGTCGGAGCTGGTGCCGCAGCTCATCATCTCTTCCGGATGTTCCATGCTTTTCTCATAATAGTCGTAGGAATCCTTGGAGCCGGTCATTTTGTAGCAGGCCGGGGCGTATTGGGTGACGTAAACCATTTCCGGTTCGCCCAGATTCAGCGGGTACATTCTGCTTTTCCGCCGCCTTGTAGAAGCCGTCCCATAAGCTTGGCTCATCGCCGGATACATACCAATACGCGCCGCCGAAGCCGGCGTTGTGCAGCGAGTACATGAATTCCGGTTTGACACGGTCGATGATGTTCATCAGCACCTGAGTTTCCGGGATCGGCGTCGTCCAGCTGTAATTTTTATAGGTGAACGGGAATGTCCATTCTGCCTGTTCCGAACCGACCGGACGGAAGAAATTCCGGGCGTAATTGGTGATCGTAAACGGTCCCCTTGAACCATCCTTCATTCAGCTTTGTGCCGTCGACGTCGATGCTTTTGATCAGATACCAGGTATACCCCAGTTCACTGCGCAGCGCTTCATCCTCGCATAAGCGGCGTGAGAAATATTCCAGCATCATCGCGCCCATTGGTTCGTTTGGATGCGGACAACCGAACATAAAGGCGTT
>QFCE01001179.1_pt1 | contig 14077 bp, 9 predicted proteins | sample 5346091 | NCBI WGS metagenome assembly QFCE01 (sample SAMN09062252, study PRJNA434731) | Human gut metagenome, whole genome shotgun sequencing project. | isolation source: stool timepoint A chromium assembly | host: Homo sapiens | collected 2015 | reverse complement strand
TCCCACAAAAGGAAAGAGTCGCTCCAAAAATCCGCTTTTTTCCGCCGCATAAGCCGTTGTTGCCAAAACCACAAAGGCAGCCGCTGCCACCCCGCCTCTCTTCAGCCACAGAACACCTTTGCCCCGAGGCGCTGCGCTTTTTTTCTCTTCCTGCAAATGGCATTGCAGTGATTGATCAGAATGCGCGTCAGCCAGGTTTTAAAATATTCTTCTTTTTTCAAGGTTCCGATTTTTTCCCAGCAGGTCTGGGCCGTTTCCTGCATGGCATCCGCCACGTCCTCATCATTTTTCAGAATGGCCTTGGCAATTCGGTACAGATCCTTTTCCTGCTGCTCCATAAGCTGTAAAAAAGCTGCCTTATCCTGTTGCTTCGCTTTTTTTATCAATAAACGCAACTCGTGTTCCTTCCCGGGGTCCGGACTCCCTCTTTTTGTTTTACTGTTACACCTATTAGATGCGCGGGGGAGGTATTTTGTTTGCTAAAGTAACTAAAACTTTTTTCTTCTCTTTTCTGTTACAATTTTTTCTAAAATAATCATTCCCGTTATATCTATTTTACAAAATTATTTCTCTACTAATTATCTCAGACACAATTTCATGCTTTTCAGTCACAATTAAAATTGCCACATCTCGCAATGCAAGCTCGATAAATAATTTCTCTATAACACTATCAACCTTATCCATTCCTATAGTATTCGGAACAAAAAAGAGAAGCAATTGAGGCTTACATACAAGCCATTTACATATTGAGACCCAAATTATCTGCTCAAACGATAATTTAGATACTTCTACCTGCAAATCCATTTCTCCTAGCTTATCTTGTATATAATCTTTTACCGCTTTAACATATTTTTTTCCTAAATAAAAAAATGGTATTTTAAGACTTAATGGATAACAAATATTTTCTATAATCGTTTTATTTGTAAACAAAGGAGGCTTGCTTGTATCTATATATCCAATTCTCCATTGCTTTAAATCTTTTTTTAAATCTTGAGCTGATACATGTTTCCCATTGAAACAAATTTTCCCAGATGTCGGGTTATTATTACCTTTTAAAATTTCAACTAAGTCTTCATAAACGAAATGTTTTTTACAAATTATTTCTATAATTTCTCCAGTCTTTATCCCAAAAGAAATATTCATATTTTTTTTACTCGCCACACCATCCCATTCTAGGATCATACTTTTTCCCCTCTTATGAAATTGGGATTCTCTAATTTTCAAAAAATTTTTATATTTATCTGTATATTTTGGATAAGATAGCAATCTATCAACTTCCATATATGAATATTCACCTTTAGCTCCATAGCCAACAGTTTTTCCATCTTGAATCAATGTAAAATAGTCTAAGCTTTCCATTGTTATTTTTGTAGGAGATTCAATAATACAAACTGTATATCCCATTTTTACTAACCGTTTATAAATCCGATTAAGACTGCAAATATTTTCTCCTGTCAAAAATTTATTTACATCTGAAACAATAAGAATTTTTCGTTTCCCCGCTACGGCACGAAGTATTTCAATTTGTATGCGTTCTAGAACTGTTAATTGTTCTACTTTTATATTGCTAGAAAATTCCAATTGAAAAAATTGAAACATTTCATGTACAACCTTATCCATCTTATTAGTTTTAATGAGAAAATGTGGAAAAAAAATATTTTCTGAAACCGAAAATGTATTAAATAATCGAGAACGTCCTGATATTAATGATATTTCTTCTATATTTATTTTTTTTAATTGGCTGATTTGTTCTTCAGCCGTAATTAATTGTTCTCTTAAATAAAGATATCCCTCCATTTGTTGTACTTTTCCACAAAATAATTCTTCTAAAATTTCTTTTTCAAAAAATTCATCTACAAGAATTCCTGTAAGCTTTTCTTCAAATAGCTGAATAAAAAAAGGACCATAATTTCTTTCGTTTATCGAGAGCCTTATATTCTGAAAACGTAATATTTCATTTTTCATATTTTTTTCATATTCGGCATTATGACTGCTGTCTGCCGAGGAAGAATAATTTTTACATTTGTGCCAATATCTAAAGTGCTGTAAATCATAACACCATATTCATTTCCAAACAATAGTTTAATCCTTTGAGATACATTTTTTAACGCAATTCCATTATGTTGCTTGCTTAATCCTCTTGCTGGAATAGAATATTCTTCATCACATTTTTCTTGGAAAGGTGATTCTATTAAGGAAGCATTTAACTGTTGTAATTCTTTAGTAGACATTCCAATACCATCATCTTTCACACTAATAAACAAAAATTTTTCTGTTTGATCAAAAGAAATTCGAATAGTACCTTTATTTTCTTTTGTTTCTAATCCGTGAAACACACAATTTTCTACAATTGGTTGCAAAGTGAGCTTAGGCATCTGTAATTTACGTATTTCACTCTCATTATCAATAAATACTATTTCCAATTTCAAATCATCGCCAAAACGATAATGCTGTATTTGGAAATAATTACATATATTCAACAGCTCATCTTCCACAGAAGACAATAAATTTTCTCCCGAAATTGTGTAACGAAAAAAAGAAGACAACGCTTCTGCTGCTCCGGCTAAAGAATTCATTCCTCCTATCAACGCATCTGCACGAATGGCTTCCAATGTATTGTAAAGAAAATGAGGGTTAATTTGATTTTGCAATGCTAAATATTCTGCTTCTTTATGAGACAAAAGTAGCCTGTCTTCTCGATGAATCATTTCATTTATCTTTTTAATGAGACTATTCAATTCTGGAAACCATTTTAATTCATTAGAATGTATTTCCAATTCCAAGGTCTTTCCCTTTTCAAAGTCGATGCACGAGCGATGAACTTTCTCTAATACAGGTTTTATGAACGCTATCCCAATAATAAGAGTTATACTGCATACAATACATTGAAAAAGCAAATATATTGTTAACATCCCTTGGTGCCTTAACACTATATCTTCTATTACAAATCCCAGAGATATCATATCTATCATCATAAGGATAATTAATATCCCCTTTCCGAATTTAAAAAAAGAAATTTTCATATACTATTACCCATTCCCAAATAATTTTCGATATTCACTCGGTGTAAGTCCTGTAATTTTCTTAAAACGTTTAATAAAATATTTCACATCAAGAAACCCCACCTCTTCTGCCACATCAGCGATATTCCACTCTCCGCCTATAAGAAGCTGCTTCGCTTTTTGAATACGTATATGTGTTAAATATTCCACTAAAGATTTACCTACTTGTCTTTTAAACATACTAGATAAATAGGACTGTGTAAAACCAACATATTCTGCAACGTCTTGTAGCTTAATTTGTTCCTTATAATGTTCGTCAATATAAAGTTGAGCCATGCGAATCGGACGAGTACTCTGCTCTCCTTTTTCTTCAAAAAGCGAAGAAATAGTTGCTCGAAACAAATTGTCCAAATACGTAAACATCGCCGTCACATTGTAAAAATATTTTCCTTGTGCAATTAATTGTTCTTCTGAATATTGATCAAACTCATTAATTCCTAATACACTTACTGATGTAAAAAATAGTTTGATTAATTTTTCATAAATTTCATTTACAAGGGTTCCATGAAGTTGACGTGTTGATAAATTTAATGTAGACATCAATTCCAATATACATTTTGATATTGCAGTAGAATTCAAATCAACAATTGCCTTTTTTAATTCTTTTTTTAAACTATCTGTCAAAAAATCTTCCACGCAATATATACTATTTGGAACATCTCCAAAACAAATAATCTGATTTTTCCCTACAACTATTTTTTGATCAATTGCCTGTTCACATTCTTTCACACACTTTTTGATATTATTAAATTTATAGTAAGGGCTACTGACCCCTATCGTAAATATGCCTTTAAACAGTTCAAGAATTTGTATCAAAATAAATTTTATCATTTGTAAATGTGACTCAAATGTGGAAAAACTATTTTCCGCCCCATTAAATAAGACAAAATATCCTTGCTCTGTTCGCGTAAAAACCAATTCCATTTCTTCCTTTTTAAATTCTTCTTCCAAAACTTCCTTTATTTTATTATAGAAATAATCTTCTGATGAAAAATTTTCATAATCAGTTTCCAAAATTATCTCTATCTGAATTAAGCGCCAGTAATCACCTGTAAAATTCATATAGAATTCTTCAGTTAACTGTTCATTTTCTGTAAATGATAAACTGTTTTGATTGTTAGATATCATTGAAAATAAAATATTCTCTTTAATTGTCTTCATAGATTTCACATGAACGCTCTGATTATTGTAAGAAATTCCAGAAAAGGCTGAATTTCGCACCAATTCTTTAACCTTGTTCAGTGCCGCCTGCAATTCATCCACTCGTATTGGTTTTAAAAGATAATCTACTACCCCATATCTCAACGCTTGATGAGCATATTGAAACTGACTATATCCAGTAATAATAATCACTTTTATAGTTGGTATCTGTTTGTAAAGCCCTTGTATAACTTCTAAACCGCTAAGTCCTGGCATACGAATATCTATAATCAATAAATCCGGTCGAATAGACACGCACATTTTAGTAACTTCATGACCATTACTTGCAAAACCTTCAATCGAAAACCCTTCTTTTTTCCAATCAAGTAGCGATTCCAACAAACGGCAGATATGTGGCTCGTCGTCTGCAATAATTACTTTTAGCATAATATACCTCAAAATTTCTCAAATATAATAAAAAACATCAGCTGAACATCTGAAATTTAAAATGTTTCAGATGTTCAGCTTAAACATTTCTTACAATTCTCTTAAAATTGATATACGGGTATATCATATTTTATTAGAATATGATTTAACATCTGCATATGCGCATCCTCTGGTGTTTTTGTATTTTCCAACAAATATGAACGTCCTAAGCTATAATATTTCCCTCTTCCAAGTTTATGATACGGCAAAAGTTCCATTCCTGTAACATGCTTTAATTCTTCTGCAACAAATTTTGCAATAGCCTCGATTTCTTCCGGTTTTTCATTAAAACCTGGAATTATTGGTATCCTAAAAAATAAACGGTTCCCATAAATTCCTGCAAGGTTATCTACTAATTTCACATTCTCCAATATTTTTTCATTTCGTTGTCCAGTCCAGGCTTTATGTTTCTCTGAATTTATATGCTTAATATCCATAAAAATGGTATTTAAATATGGTGCTATACATTCGTAATCTTCTTTATCCGCAAAGCCGCATGTTTCAATCGCAGTGTCAATCCAACGTTCCGTCAGAGTGCGAAGCAATGCATAAGTAAACTCAGGCTGCGCCAGCGGTTCTCCACCCGAAAGTGTTACCCCGCCACCACTACCTTCATAAAATGGTACATCACGCTTTACAATATCATATACTTCTTGTACCGTTTTAATTTCTCCTGTTACCTTTCGACATCCAACATAACATTTCTTTGTACATGCAAATGCGTTTTCCTTTTGATAACATTTCATACAAATACTACGCTCTGAACTTAAATCTTCCGCAATTGCTCCATAAGGACATTCTTGCATACAATTCATACAAGCAATACATTTATCCGGAAAAAATGTCATTTCAGAATAAAACTGCTGTGTTTCCGGATTACTACACCATTTACATCTCAAATGGCATCCTTTCGTAAATACCGTTGTACGTACACCATTTCCATCATTAATTGCATATCTCTCAATATTAGCCACATTTCCCGTCACTTCAGACAAACATTGGATATCAGCATGAATTAAATTTTCTGAAATCATCTTTTCTTCTCTCCAGCCTTTATTTTTTCTTGTATAACAATACTGCTAGAATGATCACAACACCTTTTACAATCATCTGCGGATAAGATGCAATTCCTACAAGGTTCATGATATTATACAAAATGCCCATCAGCATTGCCCCAATGATTGTCTTTGTAATACTTCCAGAACCTCCCGTCATTGATGCTCCACCAATGACGACTGACGCAATCGCGTCCATTTCATATCCATCCCCCACTGTTGCTGTTCCCATACCAAGGCGTCCACACAATAATACACCACTAATTGCAAAACAAAGTCCACCGAGCATATAGCTCAATACCAAATAACCTCTTACGTTAATTCCTGCCAATCTAGCCGTCTCCGTATTTCCACCAATTGCATAAAGGCCACGACCAAAACGTGTTCTATTTAGTATAAACAAAAATACTAAAAACACCACAATCATTACAAGAACTGGATTTGGAATTCCTGCTGTTGTTCCTTTTACCCAATTCGGCAAAAATGTACCATCAATACGACGGTTTTGTCCCGTCTGATAAATATAAGCCGCCCCCTTTAAAACCGTTGTCATTGCTAAAGTCGCAATAAATGGTGCGATATCAAGAAAGGCAACCATAATACCCGAACATGCACCAAGTCCAAGTGCAAGTGATAATACTATAAATATTGATGCAATGCCATATCCTCCTTGAATCAACCCCGCAGTTAAGCAAACAGTAACACATACGAACGCACCTGTTGACAAGTCAATACCACCTGTAATAATTATTATTAACATTCCAATTGCATTTATCGCATATATAGAATTTTGAATCAAAACAGATAACAGGTTATTCTTGGTAAAAAACGCAGGCGATACAAAACAGCTCACCAAAAATAATACAATAAAAGCAATAACGACAAAATTTGATAGAATAAAATCTAACATTTTGTTATAATTCATTTTTCCTGTAATTTTTTTCATTCTTCCTATTCCTCCTATGCAATACCTGCTGCATAACGCATAATTGCATCTTCATTTAACTCTTCCTTTTGTAGTTCTCCTTGTAATTTACCTTCATACATTACATATACACGGTCACTCATGCCAATCACTTCTGGAAGATCTGACGAAATCATAATAATACAAACTCCTTGTGCTGCAAGTTCCTTCATAATAGTATAAATTTCATAGCGCGCACCAACATCAACGCCACGTGTAGGTTCATCCAAAATCAAAATAACTGGATTTATTGCCAACCATTTTGCCAGTACTACCTTCTGCTGATTCCCCCCACTCAAACTACTCACCTTGTTTTCAATACTTTCCGCCTTAACTCGTAATTTTTCAGAAAAACCAGAAACCAGAGCCTTTTCTATCTTAGGCGAAAGAATTCCTGCTTTCAAAACTCTAGGAAGGCTTGCAAGCGAAGAATTAAAGCGGATTGTCTGGTTCAAAATCAGACCTGTATTCTTACGATCTTCTGTCACGTATCCAATTCCTGCTCTAATGGCTGCTGCTGGAGTATTGAATGTCACTTCTTTTCCTCTTACTTTGACTTTTCCATGTCCTTTTACTTTGTATGCCCCAACAACCGCCGACATCAACTCTGTACGTCCTGCTCCCAATAATCCAGAAATTCCTACAATTTCTCCTGCATGAAACTTCATTGAAACATGATCTACAATATTAATCGGATATTCTGGATGCAGCACCGAATAGTCCAAGATTTCTAATGCTATATCTCCTACCTTCGTCTTTGTAGACGGATACATATTTTCAAGCTTTCTTCCAATCATTGCCGCAACAAGCTCATCTACTGTTATCTTTTTTACATCAAATGTATCAATCATTTGCCCATCCCGCATGACGGACACTCTATCTGCAATCCGAAAAACTTCGTCCAACCGATGTGTAATATAAATTATAGAAATCCCGGTTTTCTTTAATTTTTCTATCATATCCATCAAAAAATCAATTTCTCTTCCAGTAAGAGGAGCTGTTGGTTCATCTAAAACCAAAACATTTCCACCTAGATAAATAGCTTTTGCAATTTCAACAAGCTGTTGTTGTCCTACACTTAAATACTTAATTTTAGTTTTTACGTTTAAATCCAAAGAAAAACTTTTTAAAATTTCTTCTGCCTTTTCATAAATTGTTTTCCAATCAATACCAGTTGGTGCTATGGGATGATTTCCAAGAAAAATATTTTCCGCAATACTCAAATCTGGTATTAATTCCAGTTCCTGATGTACAATTGTAATTTTCTGTTTCCTTGCATCCATTGGGGAGCCAATATGCGCTTTTTCTCCATTTAAATAAATTTCACCCTCATAAGAATGTGATGAAAATCTTCCAGTCAGGACGTTCATTAATGTAGATTTTCCAGCACCATTTTCTCCGCAGAGTGCATGTATTTCTCCTGGCGTCACAGTAAAATCTACTCCCTTAACTGCAATTAAACCACCAAATTTCTTCACAATCCCTTTCATTTCAACTGTATATTCATTAGCCATCGCATACACCGCCTAATCATTTTTTGAAATGAATGCCGGGAATTTCCCGGCATTCATTTCTCTTTTTCAATTTCAATAAGTAGAGTTTGGATCCAAATAATCATCTACATTTTCTGTTGTAACAAGATCATTCATAACATAGTATGTAGATGGTGTATTTACGCCGCTTGCCTGCAAAGCAGCCATATAAACAGCCCATTTTCCCATTTGTCTTGGGTCATTAAATGCGTCAGCAACGATTCCTTTATCCCCATCTTTAATCCACTGCAGAACTGACTTTCTTCCATCAATAGAACAAATCAAAACATCACCAAGCTTATCTATCTGTTCTAATGCCGCTTCAGCTCCCTGCGCACCACCATCACATGCTGCGAAAATAATATCCAAGTCTGGATTTGCCTGCATAACATCAAGGGTAGCGTTCATTGCCGGCTCAGGTAACCACTGATAATACTGATATGCCACAATATTTAAATTGTTTTTCCCGTATTTATCAAGCATGTAATCTGTCCATCCCATCACCTGCCCCCATCTACGATAATCTGATTCCGCTTCCTGAGGAGCCGAAGAAAGGACAAGTGCAGTTACTTCATCCTGCCAACCATTTTTTTCATCATAATAACGAGCGAGTTCAAATCCTGTCTTATACCCAGAATTTTCTACATCTGCGGATACAAATGTATATTTTCCATTAAATTCTACCGCCTGATTTACAACTGTCAGTGGAATATCTGCTGCAATAACAGAATCTAATCCAACATTTGTAGAATTATATGGATTTACGATAATAGAATCCACTCCGAGATTAATTAGCGTTTCAACATCCGCAATTTGCTGATTCATATCATCATTCGCATCATAAACTGTTAATTCAACGCCAAGGTATTCTGCTTCTGCTTCTGCGAAGCTTACCAACTGTTCATACCATTCTGAACCTGCAATACGATGCTGTGAAAAACCAATGTTCAAACCTTCAAACTGTCCCTTTGAACCAATCAGTTGTGTTGCAAGTGCAGCAGCCTGCTCTGGTGTTTGTGAAAACGTCCCATTCACGATATCCGCTCCTTTCGGATCTACCGCATTTGCATAGTCAATCCCCAATGCTGCCGCTGCAGAAGGTGTTTCTTCCGCTTGTACACCAACTGCCATAAAGTTTACTATGGTTGTTGCTGCAATGATTCCCACCATGCTTCTCTTCATTTTTTTGTTTTTCATACCGTTTCTTCTCCTTTATTTATTTTATTAAGTTCTTCATTAAAGCTTTTCTTCGGTTCTAGCAATAATATCTTCCTGCACATCTTTTGAAAGTTGTGTGAAATATGCACTATATCCAGCCACACGAACCAAAAGATTCTCATATTTTTCTGGGTGGAGCTGTGCATCAAGAAGTGTCTTTTTACTTACCACATTAAACTGCATTTGATTTCCTCCCATTGCAAAATACTGATCAATCAAACTCACAAATCTCTTTAATCCATCATTTCTACGAATTTGTACTGTTTGTTCCATTTCGAATCCTCCTTCTTTCTTTACGACAATTCAGCCGGGTTAAATTTCATGTTATACAAAGAACCACAAGACAGCAATTCATTATGCAGCTTTGCGACAGAACGTATTGCCGCTGTTGGACCATTCACATCTGTCCCCCGCATTGGTGATTGCCCATCTGCCAACGGCATATACGCATCACGCCCATCCGGTGTTGCACCACAAACATGTCCGAACGGTGTATTGCTTGACACAGTGGATGTTGAACAGTGAAGTGTACCGCCTATCGGTCCCCTTCCATAACGTGTATTTTTATAGGAGGAAAGCTCATTGGCCACAAATGCCAGCATATCCCTCGCTATAAAGTCAACTTCATCCACATCATTTCCATATTTAGGCACTGCCTGGCACATTGCCTGTATCTGGGGGCCTGTCGGTGTTGTCGTTTCATCTTTCCAATCTGTTTCCAACGCATGCAAAAGCTGTTCCCCTGTAATCTTTTTATCTTCAAAGACCAGTTTCTTTATCACATACAGACTGTTCGCTACATTGGCTGTACCAATCGTCTGCTGTCCGGTAAGATCATACTTTGCCCCACCCTGCTTGATCGGCTTTCCGCGCGGAATCGTTGTTGTCGGGCATCCAAAGATTGCTGCCATCGGTTCTTCCAACTCCTCTTCCCATACCTGGTCAATCGTATTTTCCAAAATCGCTTCCATCTTTATGTAATACGCCATTTGATCCATATAGGCTGCCTTTGCTTCTTCATAACTTTCAAAATCTGCAAGATTTTTCCCATTTGCATTTTTATGCAAGCAGATACCTGTACGTGGGTCACGCCCGTTATAAAGGGACATCTCCAATGCTTTTGCACAGTTCAGCCATGCACCTCCAGTACGACCTCCCAGAAGCCCCGGTGCACCCGGCTCTATACAGCCGATGATGCAATAGTTATACGCGTCTTTCATTTCATAGCCACGGTTCATCATCGCTCTCGTATAAGTTTCATCGTTAAAAATGGATGGAAGCCCAAGTCCCAGGCGTACTACCTCAGCCACACGCATTTTAAACTCCATGGGGGAATTTTTGTGGAAGCGCACCGTCAGGGACGGCTGGGGAATGCGTGTATTGTATGTTGCATCCAGGCAGATATAGCTCATTTCATTTGTTGCATCGTTCATCGTCTCCGGATCCACTCCCCCTATGGTAAGGTTCTGGAACATCGGCACACCACGATAAAAATCTGTGTCAACCCAGCTTCTGACTTTATTACAGGTATAAATCTGCAGGAAGAAGTTTTCCACCATTTCCAGGGCGAGTTCCCTGGTCAGGGTTCCATCCTGGATCCCCTGCTCATAATACGGCTGCATAAACTGATCCAGTCTGCCAAAAGAAATCCCGGCGCCATTGTCTTCAATCTGGATGCAGATATGCGTCAAGATGATAAACTGCAGCGCCTCCTTGAAGTTCCTTGCCGGGTTCCGGGGGACCCAACGGCAAATTTCCGCTATTTCAAGCAGTTCTTCTTTGCGTACTGTATCTGTCTCTTCCGCTGCCAGCTCCTCTGCTAATTTTGCATAACGCTCCGCAAATTTAATGATCGCATTGGCACTGATGATTCCTGCTTCGTAAAAATCTTTTTTCTTGATGCAGTCCGGGTCATTTTTGTAATCGATCTTTTCCAGGCCCTCCCTGCATCCATCAATGATCGCCTGGACACCATTCTGGATCAGCCATGGATGATCCGGCGCAAAATGACCGTCTCCCCCCTGGAAATATGCTCCAATATCTGCCGCTTTCAAATCATAATGGGTTGCAAGCGCTTCTTTCGGGAGTCTGGTTCGTAGAATGTCTGTGACCGTCTTTCCCCTCCACCAGTCACAGATCTCCTGGATAACCGGCTTATCCTCTTCACGCAAAATGTACTGATCTGCCGGGCGTGCATCTGGAAAATATGGTTCTCCGTGGATCATTTCTTTCTCCACCCATTCTACCTCATACTCTGGAAACAGCGGTGCCCATCTGGGATTTGATGCTTGATTCCCCGCAAAAAGGCTTCCTGGCATGAGGTAAATACTCATGTTCTCTAATACATAATCAATTGATTTTGCACGACGAATGATATTTACTTCGTCTGTATGTGTCCGATAATAATCAGTAATTAATTTGCCCCTTTCTACACAGATACCGTATTTAGAATCCGTTACGTATTTGTAAAGTCTATCAATACGCTCTGTACGCTCTGGCTTCGTAGATACCTGATATGAATCTATAACATTCATAGCTTTCTCCTCCTTTTTCCTTATCATTTTGTTATTTTTATATTTTCCCCAAAGGTTTCCTTACCAAAAAGCAACAATTTCTACGACAATTCAGCCGGGTTAAATTTCATGTTATACAAGGAACCGCAAGACAGCAATTCATTATGCAGCTTTGCGACAGAACGTATTGCCGCTGTTGGACCATTCACATCTGTCCCCCGCATTGGTGATTGCCCATCTGCCAACGGCATATACGCATCACGCCCATCCGGTGTTGCACCACAAACATGTCCGAACGGTGTATTGCTTGACACAGTGGATGTTGAACAGTGAAGTGTACCGCCTATCGGTCCCCTTCCATAACGTGTATTTTTATAGGAGGAAAGCTCATTGGCCACAAATGCCAGCATATCCCTCGCTATAAAGTCAACTTCATCCACATCATTTCCATATTTAGGCACTGCCTGGCACATTGCCTGTATCTGGGGGCCTGTCGGTGTTGTCGTTTCATCTTTCCAATCTGTTTCCAACGCATGCAAAAGCTGTTCCCCTGTAATCTTTTTATCTTCAAAGACCAGTTTCTTTATCACATACAGACTGTTCGCTACATTGGCTGTACCAATCGTCTGCTGTCCGGTAAGATCATACTTTGCCCCACCCTGCTTGATCGGCTTTCCGCGCGGAATCGTTGTTGTCGGGCATCCAAAGATTGCTGCCATCGGTTCTTCCAACTCCTCTTCCCATACCTGGTCAATCGTATTTTCCAAAATCGCTTCCATCTTTATGTAATACGCCATTTGATCCATATAGGCTGCCTTTGCTTCTTCATAACTTTCAAAATCTGCAAGATTTTTCCCATTTGCATTTTTATGCAAGCAGATACCTGTACGTGGGTCACGCCCGTTATAAAGGGACATCTCCAATGCTTTTGCACAGTTCAGCCATGCACCTCCAGTACGACCTCCCAGAAGCCCCGGTGCACCCGGCTCTATACAGCCGATGATGCAATAGTTATACGCGTCTTTCATTTCATAGCCACGGTTCATCATCGCTCTCGTATAAGTTTCATCGTTAAAAATGGATGGAAGCCCAAGTCCCAGGCGTACTACCTCAGCCACACGCATTTTAAACTCCATGGGGGAATTTTTGTGGAAGCGCACCGTCAGGGACGGCTGGGGAATGCGTGTATTGTATGTTGCATCCAGGCAGATATAGCTCATTTCATTTGTTGCATCGTTCATCGTCTCCGGATCCACTCCCCCTATGGTAAGGTTCTGGAACATCGGCACACCACGATAAAAATCTGTGTCAACCCAGCTTCTGACTTTATTACAGGTATAAATCTGCAGGAAGAAGTTTTCCACCATTTCCAGGGCGAGTTCCCTGGTCAGGGTTCCATCCTGGATCCCCTGCTCATAATACGGCTGCATAAACTGATCCAGTCTGCCAAAAGAAATCCCGGCGCCATTGTCTTCAATCTGGATGCAGATATGCGTCAAGATGATAAACTGCAGCGCCTCCTTGAAGTTCCTTGCCGGGTTCCGGGGGACCCAACGGCAAATTTCCGCTATTTCAAGCAGTTCTTCTTTGCGTACTGTATCTGTCTCTTCCGCTGCCAGCTCCTCTGCTAATTTTGCATAACGCTCCGCAAATTTAATGATCGCATTGGCACTGATGATTCCTGCTTCGTAAAAATCTTTTTTCTTGATGCAGTCCGGGTCATTTTTGTAATCGATCTTTTCCAGGCCCTCCCTGCATCCATCAATGATCGCCTGGACACCATTCTGGATCAGCCATGGATGATCCGGCGCAAAATGACCGTCTCCCCCCTGGAAATATGCTCCAATATCTGCCGCTTTCAAATCATAATGGGTTGCAAGCGCTTCTTTCGGGAGTCTGGTTCGTAGAATGTCTGTGACCGTCTTTCCCCTCCACCAGTCACAGATCTCCTGGATAACCGGCTTATCCTCTTCACGCAAAATGTACTGATCTGCCGGGCGTGCATCTGGAAAATATGGTTCTCCGTGGATCATTTCTTTCTCCACCCATTCTACCTCATACTCTGGAAACAGCGGTGCCCATCTGGGATTTGATGCTTGATTCCCCG
>QFCE01002746.1_pt1 | contig 14081 bp, 19 predicted proteins | sample 5346091 | NCBI WGS metagenome assembly QFCE01 (sample SAMN09062252, study PRJNA434731) | Human gut metagenome, whole genome shotgun sequencing project. | isolation source: stool timepoint A chromium assembly | host: Homo sapiens | collected 2015 | reverse complement strand
GATTTCCTACATGCGCGCCCTGCTTCCGGCGCTGCAGAAACTCTATCCGGATCCGGAAGATCTGAAAGAAGCCTTGATCCGGCACAACGTCATGTTTAATACGACCTGCGCTTTCGTACCGTTTTGTCTGGGCATCACCTGCGCGATGGAAGAAGAATACGCCAACGCTCCGGAAGGTACGTTTGATCCGCAGTCGATCAGTTCTGTCAAGATCGCTTTGATGGGGCCGCTGGCCGGGATCGGCGACAGCTTCTTCTGGGGGACGTTCCGGGTAATCGCCTGCGGGATCGGCGCTCCGCTGGCGGCAGCCGGCAATCTGCTCGGGGTCGTGCTGTATCTGGTGTTGAATTTACTGCCGTCGACCTTGACCCGCGTCTATGGCTTTAAGCTGGGATATCAGGGCGGCCGGGAGTTCTTAGCGAAAATCCAGGCTGACGGCACTCTGGAAAAAGTGACGGAGGCCGCAAAGATTCTGGGTCTGGTCGTCATCGGCGGACTGGTTCCGACGATTGTCGCGGTGCCGGTCTCCCTGCAGCTGAACATGGGCGGCGGTTCGTTTATTCTGGCGGATGTTCTCAACAGCATCATGCCGAATTTACTGCCGTTGGTCTTATCTGTCGTTGTTTATCATTACATCCAGAAAGGAGTCAGCGTCAACAAGCTGTTATTCCTTTTGTTGGGCTTAGGCATTTTATTAACGGCGGTCGGTTTCTTCCCGATGGGATAAGCTGGCAAAGATAGTTTCAGGATAAGCAGGCTGAGAGATCGCCTGCTTTTTCTTACGAAAAACATCATCATGACTTCTTATGTAAAATAATAACGATCAAGTTCAAGGATATGGAAATACCGTCACGGTGTAATAATGATAAATGGAAAAAGCCTTATTTTAAAAGCGAGTGAGCGTTTGTCGTTGTTTATTCATTCCTTTTCCAGCTTGGAAAAACAATAAAAAATCATCGAGTAAAGGAGACTGTTGAATGCAAGGTAAAGAAATAATAGGATTGATATTCCAAAAAAGTATTCGCACCAGATTTATCCAACATTCATTGATTTATTTGTATAATGTTGGGTATAATGTAGATAGGTGAAAAGAATGAATCTTATTATAAGTACAGTGCAGCAGGAAAAGCAACGAATTGATTATATGTTGGTAAAATATCAAAAGGCCCTTGCCGAATTGCCAAAGGGTACAATTTCTGAAAAACAGGTCAAAGGCAATACGTACTACTACCTAAAATACCGAGCTGGAAAAAAGATTATTTCCAAGTACATCGGGAAAAAAGAAATCGAAAAACTGAAACAACAGATTGACAGACGTCGTCATATTGAAACAATGATTAAATCGCTGCTAGAAGAACAAAAACTTGCGGCAAAAGTATTGGAGGGTAATCTATGATTTTGTATCACGGAAGTAATGTAGTCGTTTCTGAACCGAAGCTGATTCAGCAGAATCGGTTTCTAGATTTTGGTTTTGGTTTCTATACCACTACAAATAAAAAGCAAGCTATAGGCTTTGCGGATAAGGTTTATAAACGAAGAAAAGACGGTGGCAGAATCGTCAATATTTATGAGATTGACGAACAGAAAGCCTTTACAGAATGTTCCATTTTACGGTTTGATACCGCTGACGAAGCATGGCTTGATTTTGTATCAGATAACAGATCAGGCAACTATGCGGGAGAAACATTTGACTTTATCCTGGGGCCTGTTGCTAACGATAATGTTTACACCACATTTACCCTTTATACCGCTGGAGCATTGACTAAGGAACAGACCTTGGAGGCTCTTAAAATCAAAAAGCTGTATAATCAGTTAGTGCTCACCTCAGGAAAAGCGTTAAGCTACTTAAAGTTTATGGGCACGGTGCCGGAGGAGGAATTTTAATGGAAAAGCAGAAATTTGAAGCGATGCTCATACTTCTTGTTCCGCAGGTAGTCCACCTGATCACTGAGAATTACCCGTTTGATGAAGTTACTGCCTCTAAAGAATTTTATGACTCTCAGGTATATTCTTTTCTGGAGCAGGAAGATACGAAGTTGTGGCATTTGAGTGCGCTGACTTTGTTCAATATGTTCGATGAAGAAAAAAAGACAGGCACATTCACATTCCCGGAGGAGGCATGAAGATGAGTAAGGAAGGTAATTTTTTAATCTATTGTATCGAAAGGTATAAATCCGCAAAAGGCTTAACCGGCAGACAGGTTTCTGAATTGTTCACAAAATACCGTGTATGGGATTACATTTATTCTTGTTTTGAAGCTTTGCATACAACCGGAGAAAAGTATATTGTTGAAGATATTGATCTGTATATTGAAGCCAGACAATCAGCGATGGTTTAACTGCAAAACCGGAAATAAAATGAATCGGAACCTGCTCATTCTATATGAAAAGCGCTACCTTCAAGGACAACGCTTTTTTATTGAACTTTCTGCCGAAAATGTTCCGTCGGCATTCACAGCATTACACTTCCTGAATTCGAGGAAAGGGAGGAAAACGATCTAGTAAGTATAGCTGCCCATCTTTTTGTGGAAATCCGGATCGCTGGCAACGTTGCAGTCTATGCCCAGATCCAGCGATAATTTTCTCGCCAGCACCTGCAGCGGCACAATATACTCCATCGTTGCGAAATACGGATCGTTGACAAACGGATAAACGAAGTTGTGCGGATCCTCAGCTTGGGAAGCATCCGAAGTGATCACATAGTTCAGGTTATGCCGCTCGCGGGCGAAGTAATCGCGCATCCGCAGACAGCGTTCAAAATACTGCCCCGGGCAAGCCAGATAAACCATCGTCGTGTCTTCGTGAATCGAATGATACACGCCGTGCATGAATTCTTCCTGTTCGTAACCGACGACGCTGTAACGCACGGCTTCCAGAATTTTCAGCGTGCCTTCCATCATGGCCGAAATACAGCTTTCATAGCCGACCAGAATCATCCGGCGGCAAGGAAGCAGATCTTCCTTATTGCGCAGATACCACTGGCTCGCCTGTTCCGCAATCTCCGGAATGTTGTCGCAGGTTTTCACCATCTGTTCCGTTAACCGCATTTTCTCTTCTTCTGAAATCCGGCCTAAACGCACCGCCAGCTTCATGCCCAGAAGCATAATCGTCGCCATCGTGCCGATATACCCCTTGGTCTTCGGGCCGGCATATTCCATGCCGATCGCCAGCAATATCGTGACGTCCGCATGATCGCTGACCGGTTTGCCGGCCTCGCCGGTAACAACAATCGTCTTTAAGCCCAGTTTCCGCGCTTTATCCAGCGCCGCGATCGTGGAAGAACTGCGGCCGGCCTGGGAAATTCCAATGACCAGCGTATGCGGGTTCAGAATCAGTTCATTGTCCTTAAACTGCATCGGATAGCTGGCAAAGACCTTAACCTTCAGCACATCCTCAAGCAGCTTTTTACAAGCCAGCGCGCCGTGATAGGATGTGCCTGAACCGACGACATAGATCTGTTCGATCATGCCGTCTGCGCAGTAATCCAGCGCTTCTTTGAATATTTCATCCTGGTGCTCGACGATATTGCGCACCGCCGGCTTGGATTCCAGGATATACTGGTACATATCCCAGTTTTTTTCCGTCATGAATTAGCCTCCTTATTGATTGACTGTCCGGTAGTAATAGTTATAACGGGAGCCGATATACAGCATTTCCGTGTATTCGATCAGATCGTCGTCCTGGTCGTACATCCAGGTGATGTTGCGCAATAACGCCACATCCTTGATTTTCAACAACCGCTTTTCTTCTTCTGTCGGCATCATCGCCGTCATCTCGCCGTCGCTGTACTTAAACTGCGCGCCGTTTTCCTGCATGATCTGATAGACCGAGCCTTCGATCTTCCGCAGGTCCACGCTCGACATGTATTTCTGCGACAGATAGGTATAGCTGATCGCGATCGGCGTTTCATCTGCCGTGCGAATGCGCACGATGTAATGAATCGCGTCGTCCGGACTCAGTTTCATTTTCTCCATCAGCTTCGGCAGTTTATCCGCCCGCTCGATCCGATATTCGATCAGAATCGCGCCCGGCTTCTGCCCCATCTTCGTGATGTCGTCAGTAAAACTCGTCAGGTTTCCGATCGCCTTGACGATCTGTTGGTTGTCGACAAAGCTGCCCCTGTCCTTTGACCCGGCGGATACAACCTTCCTGGGCCAGAATATTCAGAGCCTTGTTCGCGGTCATGCGCGAAACCTTAAACGCCTGCGCAATTTCAATTTCGTTGGGTAGTTGATCGCCCGGCTTGAGCACTTTATCGACGATCTGTTGACGGTAGTAATTAATTATTTGTTCATATTTATTCATTTAATCCAGCTCCGAGGGATCGCTGATCATCGCCATCAGCGATTTTCTATTCTTATCATTATTAGTATACCGCATTGCCTGGTTCAGGTAAATCTCTACCTGTTCCGGCTGGTTCTCATAATGGTAAAGTTTAGCCAGACGGAAAGCGATCAGCGACTTGATTTCGTCGTTTTCACATTCCGGCAGCGCCTCGGTCAGCTCCTGGATTAACGTGGTGTCTTTCTGGATGTAAATGCGGTCAAGCTGTTCCACTTCCCCGCGGATCAGTTCCGCTTTCTGCCCCTTTTTCTCGTTTAACAACGGCATCAGCTGGTCGCGGCAGGTCTCGGCCAGCGCACGGTCGCGAAATTGCAGGGCGTAGCCGAACATCCGGGAATCAAGCGCGATCTTTTCATCCGCGTTCATCTTCAGCGAAGCGAACTGCGCGTAGATCTCACGGACCTGATCATGATCCTGCAGATCAATAAAATAGTTCAGCTTCATCATCAACAGCGATACCTTGGAAAAATTAAACCTGCAGTAAGGGGAATCGAGCAGTTTGAGAAAGCCGTCCGTATCCTGTTTCATTTTAAACGCATACAGCTTCCGCAGTGCTTTCTCGCTCACCCATTTTTTATAGATCACGCTGCCGAACAAACACAGCAGCGTGATCCAGAGGATCGGATTAGTCATGGAACCGGTTCAGCGCCCGGGCAAACCGTTTGGCCGTGATGTGTGGACGCGTGATCGCGTTGCCGACAACGACGGCGTAAGCGCCCCATATACAGGCATTGAACCGCGATCTCCGGTGTGGCGACCTTGCCCTCCATGATGACGCGGGCGCCGGTGCCTTTAACGGCGTCGACGATATCCCGAAGCAGGATATAATCCGGAGCGTCCTTGATTTCCAGCTTGTCGAAGGCGCCGGCTTTCGTATACCCGGCTAAAGGTCGGGCGACGAAATCCGCCCCCATTTCCGCGGCGATCCGCGCGTCCTCCGCGGTGCTGACATCGGCGAAGATCAGCGCCTCCGGAATGTTTTCCTTGATTTCCCGGATCGTTTCATACGCCAGCTTGCCATCGTCGCGGTAGTGATGTGTCGCCTGCACAGCGATGATCTCCGCGCCGGCTTCCCATACCGCTTTGGCCGCTTCCAGATTCGGCGTCAAATAGACATCTTTCACATTGCGGTTGATTTTCCAGATCCCGATGACCGGCAGATCGACCTGCGCCTTGATCGCCCGGATATCCTCCGGGGAATTCGCGCGAATTCCCTTCGCTCCTGCCCAGGCCGCGCACTCCGCGAACTTGACGGTAATGCCTTCCATATAATGAGGTTCCTCCGGCACCGCCTGGCAGGAAACGATTAAGCCGTCTTTCAGGCTTTCCAGAACTTCTTGTTTTTTCATCCCGTTTCACCCCTGTTTCATTCGATTACAACAGACCCAAAGCGACAGCCAGAACACCCAGAACCAGCAGGGCGATCATGATGACCGTACCGGAATAACGTTTCTGTAAGCCCCAGTAGCACGCGAAGGTCAGACCCAGCGGCAGAATCTTCGGGCAGATTGCGTCAAAGATCTCCTGCAGGACAACCTGCGCGCCGTTAATGTTGAGGACTGTAACCAGATTGACGTTGACCATTGAAGCCATCATTGCGCCAATAACGACCAGGCCCATGATGCGGGCGGCTTCCGTCAGCTTGTTCAGCGTGCCGTCTTCGGAAATCCGGGTCAGGAATTCGCTGCCGCCTTCATAACCGATTTTGAAGCCGACGCGGCGGACGATTTCCGATGGAATAAAGTTGATCAGGAAATACAGGATCGGACCTAAGATGTTGCCGGCGACCGCTAACGGCGCGCCGACACCGACGCCGATGACGCGGAAGGTGCCCCAGAAGAAGCTGTCGCCGATGCCGGCTAACGGTCCCATCAAAGCTGCCTTAACGGAGTTGATCGAAGCGACGTCAAATTCGCCGTCCGGTGCGCTGGCGCACTGTTCCTCCATCGCGCAGGTGATCCCGATGATAAATGGACTCGGTGTGGTCGCGCAGTTGAAGAATTCCAGGTGGCGTTTGACGCCGGCCTTCATCTTCGCTTCATCCTCGCCGTACAGCTCGCGGATAGCGGGCATCATCGTCCAGGCGTAGCCTGTCGACATCTGACGTTCATAGTTGAAGCATCCCAATAATTGATAGTGACGATTATAAACTTTCTTTAAGGTTTTCGAGCTTAATTTCTTCATGCCGATCGTCATCTTACAGTTCCTCACTTTCATCGCTGGCGCTCATGGAGCCGGACTTGCCGCTCGGAGCGAACTGGTAGTAAACATAAGCGCAGATTACGCCGATCACCGCTGCGGCGATCGTGCTGACGTTGAAGAAAGCGACTAAAGCGAAGCCCAGGAATAAGAACGCCGCGAACTTCTTGTCAAAGGTCAGCTGAATCAACATCGCGATTCCTAACGCCGGAAGCAGGTTGCCGGACTGAGCTAAACCGGACTGGATAACGGCCGGAATGTTGTTGACGATCGCCGTGATGACGTCGCCGCCGATTAAGAAGCCTAAGAAAATCATCGTGAATTTGAAGACGAAGTACAGCGCGCTGCCCATCCAGTTGGACATTTCAACGCCTTTCCAGTCGCCCTTGTCGGCGCATTTGTCAGCGCGGTGCGCGAAGGTGGTGTTGAGGATGCAGACGCCGATGGAACCGACCTGAGCCAGCAGTGCGATTGGAATCGCCAGCGCCAGCGTGGTTTCATAGGAAGCGCCGGTTTTGATTGCCAGCGCAGTGGCCAGCGCACTGCCGACAACGACATCTGGCGGCGTGGATGTTCCGATACCGACTAAGCCCATCCAGACCAGTTCCAGATTGCCGCCGATGATCAGACCCATGGTGAAATCCCCCATGATCAGACCGACGATCGGGCCGATGAGAATTGGCCGGTCGAGCATGTGCTGACCGCCGATGCGGCTTTCCATGTAGATCAAGGTTGCGACGAGCGCGACTAAGAATCCCTGAAGCATAAGTTTTTGCCCTCCTTATCATTTTTTATTTGGCAAATATTTTTTCAATGTCTTTGAAGTTCATGCGATCCTGAGACGGTGTGATCTGCGCAAAGACTTCCACACCGGCGTCGGCCATTTTCTTGGCGCATTCAAATTCCTTCTGCGTCATGAAGACTTGCGGCAGCGTCGGAATGTAGTCCTCGCCCGGCTTCTTGTTGACGCCGGCCGTGCCGATGTTGAGCTTGGTGATCCCCTTGACGCGTTCCCAGATGTAACAGGCATCCTCGACGGTTTCCGTGACCAGGAATATTTTCTTCCGGTCATTGATCGGATTGTTCAGCGCCTTGATCGAATCCGCGATAGTCTTGATGATCAATTTGACGCCTGCCGGTTTGGCCAGTTTCATCGTCGCGGCCTTAAAGCTGTCCCCTGCCGCCTCGTCGTTGGCTACCAGAATCGTTTCCGGCTTGATCGCGGAAGTCCAGGACACAGCCACTATGCCGTGAATTAACCGGTCGTCCGCTCTGACTAAAATAATCATAAAATCCTCCTTTCCTTTTTATAACGCCTGATTCAGTTCAGGTCATTACCTCAATGATTTTGTTTACAGCTCGTCGTCCTCGGTTAGATCTGCTTCTTCAGCGTCAGCGTTCAGCGTGTTCATGCACATCATTTCCGCTCTTGCGCGCTCGACGATCTGCGCAGCCAGCTCCGGTGTAATGTCTTCGCTTTGATAAACCATTTCCAGCACTAACGGAAAGTTGACGCCGGTGACCAGCACAAACGGGATTTCCCGCATCAGCTTCGCGGCGATCTGATTCACGCTGCCTCCGGCCAGGTCGGTCAGAATGACAAGGTTGCCCGGCTCCATTGCCGCCAGCTTGGCGCGCAGCGCTTTTTCAAATTCATTATCTTCGACATAGGCGTTGATATAATGAATGTTGGCGGCGTCGTTGTTGAAGAAATGAACGGCGTTGGCCAGCCCTTCGGCGAGCGTGGAATGAGTGGCGATCAGAAATTGATTCATGCTTGTTCCTCCGGTTTCTTATGGGCGAACGCCCGGCGTTTCGGCGGGTAGACGCTGGTGTCGTAGCCGATCGCTTCACAATTGCGGGCCGCCATCAGCTGAAAGGGAACAACGAAGGCCAGCGGACTTAAATCGGGCGCGATCGGACTGCGGAAATGCAGATCCTTCGGATTTGTCACTTGTTGATCGGCATAGAACACAAAGACGTGTTCGGTCACTTCATTCTCCCGGATCCAGTCCAGAAACAGCGGAATCCGTGATCGTTCAACTTCATTGCTTGCGATGAAATACAGGTAGGTCTGATCGTCGAATGCCATCTGCGGCCCGTGAATCAGTTCCTCCAATTCATAGGCGCTCAGCGGCTTGTGGAAGGTTTCATACATTTTCAGTACGCCTTCCAGCGCGGTCGGATAATTTGTTCCATACGCGGCGATATGCCCCTTTTTCATGTCCAGCAGCTCCGGTTGATTGCGGTCGATCCATTGCTGGACTTCTTCGATCAAGGCGTCGAAATGGTCGAGCATCGTTTCCGCTTCCCTTAGTTTCTGTTCACTTTGCGCTTTCTCCAGCTGGCCCAGCGCCGAGGCAATTTCAACCGCCCACAGATAGCCGGTCAGCAGTGTGATGATGTAGCCGCGGGTTTCGATCGGAATTTCTTCTTTGCCGCAGGTTAACGGCACGACGATGTCGACTTCGCGGGTGATCAGGCTGGATAACGCTTCCGTCAGCGCAACGGTAAAGTAGCCCGCATTTTTAGCTTTGCGCATCGCTTCCACCGTGGAAACGCTGGTGCCTGACTGACTGATGCCGACGACCAGAATCTGATGCGGCTGATAGATCTCATTGTTATTGATCTGCGTATAATTCGTAAATACCGTCGGAATCACGACTTCCGCTTCCACCTTCAGGTATTTTTCAAACCAGTTCTTAAAGCTCAGCGCCGCATGATAGCTTGTTCCTGAACCCAGAAAATAAACTTTCCGGATATCCTGGTTTTGGAATAATTCAATCATCGGATCGACGAAGCAGGCTCTTTCGGCAAACGACTGACGAAGCGCCCGGCCTTGGTCAAGAATATATCCCGCCATCGTAGGTTTTTCCATATTTTTCCTCCTGTATATTCATAATTTCATTTCTTGTATATACATAATATATTTCATGAATACGCTTACGTCAAGATAAATTTGTAGATTTTTGTAGGATTTTCGCTGATGTTATGACTAAAACTATTCTTATAATCAGTTTTGTAATCATTTAAGCAAGTTATTATAATGATTCAGTTTGCTTTTATTCTTTAAGAATCATCCCGCTTTCTCCCCCTATCCTAGCATTATATATGTATAATCATTCAACAATATTCCTATATCTTTACTATTTTTTATTTCTTTTCATCGCCAGGTTCGCCCTCTTTCCTTCTTGTTTCGCTTTCCTCTTCAAAAAAAGCAGCACTCTGAATTCCGCACAAAAAAAAGTCAGCCCTTGATACAGCTGACTTCAGTTCTTGATAAATCCTTTTCTTATGCGAAAGAAACTGACTTAAGATCGTTGAGAAAAGATCCAGACAGGTTATGCGATCATGAATTCATACATATCCCCGGACTGGATATAGCGGCAAGGAATCGCTTCACTCAGCGCTTCCGGAATATAATGAACCATGTATTCCATTCCCGGTTCCTCCGTATTGAAATGACCGACTGCCAGAATCGCCTTCGGCATCCCCAGCATCGCACTGTCGCGAATATATTCGCTGACGGTAAAGTCGATCAGTTCCATGGAGATCAACAGGTCGATGTCTTCCTGATCGATCCGGGTGATCATGTCGTTATCGCCGCCCAGGATATGACTGGCGATCGCAACTTTCCTGACCTTTGCCTCGGTGTTCCCCAGCATTTTTAAACCGGTCAGATGGAATTTCTCCATAATCTGACGCCCAATTTCCTTAACGGGCGTTTCCGGCATTTCAAAAATCATCGGCCGCGCCGGATCGCAGCTGAGATATTTTTCCCAGCCTAAAGTAACCATGACGCCGTGGAAAATCCCGTCCACATAACCGCCGTTCATCGGAATTCCGGAATGGATATAATCATGATCACGCCAGACGACAATGCCGGTTTCATCCAGCAGCTGCTTTTTTGCCAGAAACGTTTTATTCTGGGCTTCCTCCAGCCAGTCGGTATGATCGCCATGATTCCAGAACAGCGCTTCATGACTGATGATCAAATTGGCACCGCACGCATTGGCCTTGCGGATAACATCAACCGAAGCGTAACACGTCGTTACGATGCCTGTACATTCCTGATCCGGATTCCCATAGAGAATCTGGTCGCGGGTCGTCGCGTCGTCGATCGGCTTCCCCTGGGCAATTCCGCGGTGATACTTTTTCATTTTTTGAATTACTTCACTGATTTTCATAAAAGACCTCCTGGTTGTATTGTAACCCCTTTCCCGGCATTTTTCTATTCCTTAATCCCCGGATTATAATTCAGGGTCTTCCCACCCAGGTTCTGAAAACTCATAATCGTTGATCTCCGGAAAATCAAGAAACTCCGCCATCGTCATATCCAACGCATAGGCGATGCGGAAAATAGTGGCCATTCCCGGATTTTTATAAAGACCGTTGACAATCCGCGTCAGTGTCCGCTCGCTGATCCTGGCTTTCTGACTTAGCATTTCGAGAGAGATCTGCTTCAGCTCGCATAATTCCTGTATTCTTTTCGCTAAGATTTGATTGTAATCCATATCTGTTCCTGCCTTATTTTGTAGTCTGATTTTCTGTATTTCCTGATTCAGGAATTTGTGAATGTGATTAAAATAAAATTGGTCCTGAACTATTCTTAATTATAAGCTATTTGGGGTAAGATAAACCATACCTGATTTCTAACTATTTTGTATTTTTAATGAAGCTTCCGTTAAAATCAAATCAAGGAAATGTGATGTTTATTTTTGATGATGACGCTTCAAAAGAGAGAAAATGACGTGAAGAAATCAATTCGTTCTAAAATGAAGAAAAAGATGGCCGCCCGGACCATCTTTCAATTCATCTATTCTGTTTCCGTTTCAGGCTGGCTTGTTTCCTCAGTTTCCACCGTAACCGGGGATTCCGGTTCTGCCGCAGAAGCCGCTGCCGCCTTCATTTCCGGCGTTGGCAGATCCAGGAACGGTTCGCCCTTGATAATCTTATCAATCTGTTCCGCCGTCAGCGTTTCATTTTCAATCAGCGCTTCCGCGATCTTGATCAGTTCTTCTTTGTGTTCCAGAATGATCTTCTTCGCTTCGTCATGGCACTGATCGATAATCTTGCGGATTTCCTGATCGATTTCAAACGCAACCTGGCCGGATACGTTGCTTGAGGAATTGTAATCACGGCCCAGGAAGACGTTCTGCTGACCATGATCATACTGAACCGGACCGAGATCACTCATACCGTACAGCGTGACCATATCCCGCGCCATTTTTGTCGCCTGTTCGATATCGTTCACCGCACCGGTTGTGATATCGTCAAAGAAGACTTCTTCCGCGACGCGGCCGCCCATGTAGCCGGTGATCGCCGACATCAGGTCGTTCTTCGTGTTCATGATCTTTTCTTCCTTCGGCGTCATCAGGTTGTAACCCCCGGCGGTGCCGCGCGGAATGATCGTTACCTTCTGAACAATATTGGAGTTTTCCAGATTCAGGCCGACAATCGCATGGCCGGACTCATGGTATGCCACCAATTTCTTGGATTTTTCATCATATTTTCTAGACTTCTTGGCCGGCCCCATCATGACGCGGTCAATCGCTTCATCCAGATTGTGCATGTGGATTAAATCGCTGTTCTCCCGCACCGCCAGAATCGCGGCTTCGTTCAGCACGTTTTCCAGATCCGCACCGGAAAAGCCCGGCGTCCGCTTCGCTAAAGCGTCCAGATCAATCTCCGGAGCCAGTTTTTTGTTGCGGGCATGGACTTCCAGAATCGCCTTGCGGCCTCTGCGGTCCGGCAGGGAAACGGTAATCTGACGGTCAAAACGGCCCGGCCGCAAGAGCGCCGGATCGAGGACGTCGGGCCGGTTGGTCGCCGCAATGACAACGATACCGGCATTGTCCGTAATGCCGTCCATCTCAACTAACAGCTGATTCAGCGTCTGTTCCCGTTCATCATGGCCGCCGCCTAAACCCGCGCCGCGCTGCCGGCCGACCGCATCGATTTCATCAATGAAGATCATACACGGCGCTGTCTGCTGCGCTTTTTTAAACATATCACGGACACGACTGGCGCCGACGCCGACAAACATTTCAACGAAATCCGAACCGGAAATCGAATAGAACGGAACGTCTGCTTCACCCGCGACCGCCTTCGCCAATAATGTTTTACCAGTACCCGGCGAGCCGACCATCAGGATGCCCTTCGGAATCCGCGCGCCCATCTTGGCAAACTTCTTCGGCGATTTCAGGTAGTCGATAATTTCCGCCATTTCCTGTTTTTCTTCATCGCACCCGGCAACGTCGTCAAAGCGAACCTTGATGTTGCCTTCCAGCCGGGCCCGGGATTTTGAGAATTCAAAAGCCTTGTTATTGCCGCCGCCGTTCATCTTGGAAATCAGGAAAAACGCCATCGCGCCGAAAATCACAAATGGAATTAACGATAAGATCGTATCTAAAAACAGATTCGATTCGTTCATGTCGCTGACCTTGACGTCAGCGGCTTCCAGCGCGCTCATCAGCGCGTCGACTTCGGTTTCCGAACGCGGTACGGAAGCGGTAAAGCCGACCTTCTTGCCGTCCTGTTCAAAAACACCCTTGATTTTAATCACATTGTCGCCGACCGTCACTGCGCTTTCGGTGACTTTCTGTTCTTCAACTAACTTTTGAAACTCGTTGTAGGTCAGATTCTGTGTCGCAGTCCCGGTATTCATGTTCATCAAACTGAACAGCGCCAGGATCACAATCAGATACGGAACAAAATTGATCCAACGATTATTACGCATTGTATCACTCCTTCGCTAGCGTTACTTATAGCATTCTTCTTTCAGGACACCGACAAAAGGAAAATTACGGTACTTCTGATTGAAGTCCAGTCCAAATCCGACTACGAATTCGTTTGGAATTTCAAAGCCGGTATAATCCGCCTCAATATCGACGACCCGGCGGTCCGGCTTGTCGAGCAGCGTGACGACGCGCACCGTCTTCGCGCCTTTGTTTTCAGCATCGCCTTGACGGTTTTCAACGTTCTGCCGGTATCGACGATGTCTTCGACCAACAGAATGTCCAGATTTTTGACAGAGCAGTCCAGATCCTTAAGGATCTTGATATCGCCGATCGATTCCGTGCCCTCATAGCTGGAAACGTCCATAAAGTCAAACTGAATGTCCAGATCGATGTGCTTGATCAATTCTGCCAAAAAAGGGACGGATCCCTTCAGCAGCGCGACTAACAGCGGTGGTTGTTCATTGTTTTTGTACTCTTGGGTAATTTGTTGTCCCAACTCTTTGCAGCGAGCTACAATTTCTTCTTCATTAAGTAAAACTTTTTCTAAACACGGATGCATAGCCAAACCTCCAGAATATCCCTATTTTATCACAAAACAAGTTGGATTGTTAGAGTAATGTGCGACATTACAGCCTATTTTCGGGACCAGAATGATCTCGCCGCGGCAGTTGACGACAACCGGCCAGCGCCGGCGCTGATCCGGCGGGATCTTTCTGTCGATAAACCACCGGTTTAAACGCTTTGTGCCGAACCGGAGCTGAATCGCATCCGGGGATGGGGATTGCGGATTGTGATCGGA
>QFCE01002001.1_pt1 | contig 14083 bp, 11 predicted proteins | sample 5346091 | NCBI WGS metagenome assembly QFCE01 (sample SAMN09062252, study PRJNA434731) | Human gut metagenome, whole genome shotgun sequencing project. | isolation source: stool timepoint A chromium assembly | host: Homo sapiens | collected 2015 | reverse complement strand
AGCCGGTCTACCGCATGATGGAAGGCTGGGAAGAAGATACGGATTAACCGATCTCGTCGTCACGAAAATTGACGTCCTGTCCCAGTTTAAAACGCTGCCGGTCTGCGTCGGTTATGAAATCGACGGAAAAGTCACAACTTCCATCCCGGCATCCCTGGAAGAATACGCAAAAGCTAAGCCGGTCTACCGCATGATGGAAGGCTGGGAAGAAGATATCACCGGTATCCGCCAGTTTGAAGAACTGCCGGAGAACTGCCGCAAATATCTTGCGCTGATCGAAGAGATCACCGGCACCCGGATTTCGCTGGTTTCCGTCGGTCCGGATCGTGAGAACAACATCGTCATTCACGATTTGACAAAATAACAAAATCTTAGAAAAAGCTCAGTCCGCATTCAGCAGGCTGAGCCTTTTTTCTGTTCCTTGACATTCGCTTATTCATGAATGTCCTTTGTTTTTCGTTGACTGGCCTACCCTCACTTCTCTCCGGCAACGTCTGGCGGTTAAAGAATCGGAATCCTGATCTGGATATCGCTGAGTCCTTGTTCGTCAACAGATTCGCCATATCGGATAAGATCATACCGCGCATTTTCATTCAGCTGACACGAAGCTGAGGGAAACCATTGATTATAGATCAGTTCGATGACCGGCTCCAGAGAGTCCTGGCATCGGCCTTGATATTCAAACACCACGTAGCGGCTGGCCGGCAGCGTTAGCCGCCGCATGCCCTTGGGGACAGACTGAGCTTGATCATCCAGAAGTTCCACCTGAGCCCCTGCCCAACAGGTAAACATCGGCCCCTTCTGCGAATTTGAGAACTCAGTATAATCATGAACGCCGATCAGGAAATCCGGATCGCTGCGTCCGGGAATTGAAGATTTATTTTGATGCAGTTTCCGCCAGGTCCGGCCGATCGCCCCAAACCCATGCCGGAGTTCGGCACAATAACCGACAAGCGTTATCGTGCCCTCATCCCGAATTTGAATTTTAAAATTACGCAGCGCATCCGGCTGACTATTCTGCAATTCCAATCGGGGCTGCAGCGGCAGAAACAGCTTTCTGCGCCGGTATATTTTGGGGCTGCAGTGATAAACCGCCTGAAACTGGCGGGAAAATGAACGCTGCGTCTGATAACCCGAATCCAAAGCAATCCTCAGGATCGGATCGGCAGTAAACACAAGCCGCCGCGCCGCTTCACTCATTCGCCGGCGCTGGATATAACGATGCACCGGCACGCCGGTCAATGCGGTAAACAGCCGGTGCCAGTGATACTTGGAATAGCCGACGGCAGCGGTCACCGCATTGAGATCCAGGGTTTCATCCTGCAGATGCTCCTCAATGTAATCAACAGCCCGGCTAATTTGTTCTCGATTGTCATTCATGCTTTCGCCTCCTGGTTCAAGCATACCCGAATCCGATTTCAGTTTTATCACCATTCTTGCGGCATTGGGAAATTGTCACAATTTTCCTGAATTCACCTCGAAGTTCTGCGCTTCATCCCCGGCTTTCTTCTCCCTCCTCTTCACGGCTTAAACACTCAGAAGACATCGGAATATGACGCTTGAGGAAAGCTTCCAGAATCAGTGCCACGATCAGCAGCAAACCCCAGTCGAGCAGCGGCAGCGAAGGAAATTCAAAATTCAGATTGATTGACGAGAAGGCCAGCGCGTCAATTTCTGTGATCGGAAAGAACTGGATCACCGCCGCCTGAATCAACGGTTCGATCAGTCTCATAGCGCAGAAGCCGGCCAACAGCTGATTCCCCTGACAGCATTTTTTAACGAGAACCGGCGATCTGTCTCCGCTGACTGCCATCCGCAGCAGCTGCCGGTAACAAAACCCGAAACCCAATAACAGAGCCATTTCCAAGACGCCCATCAAGCCGATCACAACCAAATTTACCACGAACAGCCGGGAATGATTTAACCCAAACTGGCGCATCGTAAGCAACAGGCCGGCGATCATAACGACGTTAACGATCATCACCGCAGCCATTCCCCAGCTCAACAGCCGCGCTAAGAGAAGCATTCGTCCGCGGTTATCTTTACGCCGGTAAATCAAAGCCAGCACAATGGCCAGGCCTGCCAATAAAGCCTGCATTCCCAAACCAGCCCGAAACCAAACTATTGCTTTTTGCATCCTTGATTTCCTCCCTTATTCTTTCCACAAATCCAGCCGCAGCAGGTAAGCATCATTTTCAAACGACCGCGGCGTCAGCTCCGCAAACCCCAGCTTCAGCTGGATCGCAGGTTTTTCTAGGATCATCCGGATCAGGAAATGATATTCGTCATCCGCCGGAGCCTCCATTTCCACAATGTAATAACCAAACAGGGTCTTCCGGCTCCAATAATGCGTCAAGGGCAGCTGCACACGTTGGCAGCTGCTCCACATGCTTGTCGTGTCCAGCTGAGAATTGCCTGGATAAGTAGTATTCAGAGGATCCAGCGAATAGACTGCAGCGTTTTTAGCCTGATAAAAATGTTTCTGTTCCACCAGCTGCATCGCAAAGCCCGAACAGGGCGTTCTTTGTGCGCGATCCTCATCAAACAGATACAGCCTGCGGCTGACAGCGGCCGCCGTGTCCTGCTGCACATAGTTAAAGAAAAGCGTCAGTTTCCCCTGCGGATTTTTAAACAGCCGGGCAATCGCAAAATGATCTTCCGTGCGATCAGAACCGCTGGTCAGATAGTGGAGCTGATGTTCTTTAACATACTGATTTTGTTCTTCCGTCAAATTCATCGGATTAACTGAAACTGTTTCAAATTTTGTGATGTTCTGACTGACGCTGCATGTCAGCAGAACGCCCAGGATTATCAGCAGTACAATCCCGCGTTTCATAGTCCCATCCCCTTTTTCACCTTGGTTTCCCCTGCGCTGCGGTCAAACCGCGTTGATTTGCTTAATTCTATTATAGAAGAAGCGGCGCTGAATAACCAGCGTCGCTTGTAAAACGTCATGAATTTGTAAATGATTCAGCTTGCTAAAAAAGAGAAATCTGCTGCGGACCGCGGCTGAAGCGATAAGCCTCAATAATCGCTTTCATCTGGGTTAACAAGCCCAGCTGCCGGCATTCCGTTTCAATCATCGCCTTCAGCTCAAACGGCTTGCGGCAGGCGCAGCTGTATCGGTTGCCGTAGCGGCGGATATATTTCTCTTTTAATCCTGGAAACTGTTCATCCAGACATTGATAATAATACTCCCGCTGGCGATCCCGCATCGTCATGCCATAGCTGCAGTAAACAAACTGCGCGCCGGCCTCTTTCGCGCGGATTAAAATCTGATGAAGGTTCTCCCGGTCATCCGTAATTCCCGGCAAGACCGGCATTAACAACACACCGGTAAACAATCCCGCCTTCGACAGCTGCGCCATCGCTTCAAAACGCTGGGTGCTCGACGGGGCATGGGGTTCAATTTTCCTTGCCAGCGCATCGTCCGCCGCCGTGATCGTAAATTTGCACAGCACCGGCGAATGCTGATGGATCCGGCATAACAGATCGATATCTCTGACCGCGAGAATTCCCTTGGTCGCGAAACCGACGCCGAAGCCATATCGATCCAGCAGAGCTAACGACCCGCGCGTCACCTCGAGCTGTTTTTCAAAGGGATTGTACGGATCGGTCATCGCGCCGTTCATGACGACACCGGTGCGCCGCTTACTTTTTAATTCTTTTTCCAGCAGTGCCAGCACGTCTTTTTTAACCATCACTGTATCAAACTGATCATTGCCGTAGCATTCGCTGCGTGAATCGCAGTAAATACATCCATGACAGCACCCGCGGTACAAGTTCATATTATAATCGCCGCCAAACCACCACTGGCCGTTCTTCATCGGCGCTAACAGCGTCTTGGCGCTGATTTCCGGCACTATACTCATCCTGTGATCCCTGCTTTCTCTTGTGTTCTCTGCTTTATCCTGCTTGATGAAACCCACTTTTGAATCTCGTTGGATTTCAATAAATCTTCTTTTAGTTTACCAGGGAATACCTGACAACAGGATGTCATGTATTCTGTTTTTATTCTAGTTCCGCTTCCTTGTTATACTGTTCTGCCAAAGCAAGGATACACCGCCGCATTTTCTCCCGCACGTCTTCCGGCGCCAGCACCTCCGTGCAGTCGGCCATGGACAACAGATAACTCAGCAGCCATTCGCTGTCCGGGCAGGTAAACTGCGCCGTCGTCATTTCCGGCGTTGATTTCAGCTCGATCTGTTGGAAATCATCCATCAGCCGCGCAATCCCCTGCGGCTGGACCTTCATGGTAATCGTCACGCTCTTCTCACTGTCCGGCAGCGGTGTCAGAATGGTATCCGGCAGCGGACGCGGCTCAAAACTTTCGTCAAGTTCTATGACTTCGCGCATCCGCACAATTTTGAAAAACCGTTCTTCCTCCCGCAATGTGCACCAGCCGTAACAGTACCAGGCCTGAGCCTTAAACACCAGCCGCAGTGGTTCAACAATTCGATGCGTCGCCTCCCGGTTCAGTCCGTAATAATCAAATTGAATGCGTCTGCGATTACAAATCGCATGGCGCAGAAGACTGAATAAATCCGGCTGATCCGCAGTCTTAGACCATAACGAAAAATCCGCTTCGATCCAGGACTGACGCGGCTGGCCCAGCAGCGCGGAGACTTTCTGCAGCACCTGTGTTTCTTCCTGAACACCGGTGGACCGCAAGCCCTCCAGCAGCGCCGTCAGTTCCTGCTTCTCCGCTTCCGAAAAAACAGTTTTGTTTAAGACGAACGTATCCCACAGCTCGATCCCGCCGTCTTTTCCCCGCCGAGCGTAAATCGGAATTCCCGCCTGAGAGAGAAAATCAAGATCGCGGTAAATCGTCCGCACGGACACCTCAAAGCGGTCTGCCAGCTCCTGAGCCGTAATTTTTTTCCGTTCTAAAAGCAGGTAGACAATTTCAAAGCATCGGTTCATCTGCATTCCGGGATCCTCGCTTTCAGAATTTACATATCCTGCTTTGATTATATCAGAACCGAACCGGCCTGCCTATTGAAAAGGCAGGCCTTTCCTAAATACCTCACCAAATACAGCTGAATAGTCCAAATTAGTATAAAACAGAAAGTTCGATCCCCAGCATTCGTTTTTTCGTTTATTGTTTCGATCCTGCAAAAAAGCTCAGGCTTTCCCGCTTTCCCGTTTTTGTTTCAAATAAGCGCGGTTATGCAGATAGGAAGCGTCATTCGGTTTCAAGGCGCCCGCCTTTTCATTCGCTTTCCACGCTTCGTCCCATTTCTGCATCTGATCGTAGCAGCAGCACAGCCAGATCCACGGAATATAGCCGTAGCAATCCAGATTGACAAATCCGCCCCGGTCGAGCGGTAAAGGCAGCGTCGTCGCCAGCTGATACCAGAAAACAGCGCATTCCCAATTCTTTTCAATATAGAAATATCGTCCCAGTCCGCAGCAGATTTCCCCACGCGGCGGCGCATAACGAAACGCCTGGATCAAACTTGAAAATTCTTTTTGTCTTTGTTTCAACGCATGCCAGCAGCGAGCCATACTTAAACAGGCATCGATTTTATTTTCCGACCAGCCGGCGGGATCCATCAGAAATAACTCATATTCAGATAAGGCTTCCTCATATCGTTGATGATCCGCCAATTCCCGGGCGTAATAATACCGCTGCCGGGTATCCATCATTCCCGCCTGCTTCAGTTTTTCCAAAATCCGCAGATTGCGCTGTGGATCCGCGCAATGCAGCTTATGATGTTCAATGGCAATGTCGCTGACATACCGGCGGGGCACGAAAGGAATTGTTTCATGAACCGCTCCCTTCCAGCGCAAATGTGCTTTCCTGCGGATCAGACGCTCCCGGGGAAAGCTGAAGGTTGGCCGGCCTTCTTTGTCAAAACCCGTCCGATATTGCATAATGACCATATCGCAGCGATCATCCAGGGTTTGTTTCAGCGCGATCAATTTATCAAGTTGATCCGCAGGCAGGATATCATCCGCATCCAGCCAGAGAATAAAATCCTGGGTCGCCTGATCAAAGGCATAGTTCCGCGCGGCCGCAAAATCGTCAATCCAGGGGAATTCATAAATTTTGGCATGGTGACGTTCCGCGATGGCGCGAGTCTGATCCACCGATCCCGTATCCACGATCACCAGCTCATCCACGGCTTTTTCAACACTGCTGAGGCAGCGGTCTAAGACGTCTTCTTCATTTTTGACGATCATACATAAACTGATCGTAATCATAACCAACCTCCTTTTTTAAACCTTACTCATCTTACTTTATGCCATCGTTGCGCAAAGCGTTCGACAGAAAAAGCTGCGCAGAAAACCGGCAGCTTTTTCTGTGTCAGCTTTAACTTCTGCGCAGCTTGACAATCGTCATCGTGAGCGTACATTCCCTCACCGTGCCGGCCGTATTAAACGTCAGCGTAAACGGTGTTGCGGACGGGACCTCAATGATCATAGATACTGCGCCAAAAGCACTGGAGCGTTCCACCGCTGTCATAAAATAGATACCGAATTCGATATGCGCAGCTCCGTTGTAAAACGGCGTTACCTGAATAAAGGTCGGTGTCATTGTAAGTGCCGATACTTCGTAATCAATTTTATAGAAACCCGGCGCCAGCGTTACCCGTGTCGGTTCACTCAACGTAATATTACCGGTCGGATCCTCCATCGACTGGCCCATCGGTATCAACGCCGCATTGTCAAACACGGCACCGAAGTTAATGAAGGAAGCAAAGATGTCGTCGGGAACCGGCCCTTCCGGACCGGTTGGTCCCGTAGAACCAGGGCTTCCCGTTATTCCGGTTGCACCCGTAGGTCCTGGAGTTCCTTGCGGTCCAGTTGCCCCGGTGGCCCCGGTTATACCTGGAAGCCCCTGTGGACCTGTGGGGCCTGGATTCCCAGCGGGTCCTATTGGGCCCGTGACGCCTGTTGTTCCACGTTCGCCCTGGGATCCCTGACTGCCGGTCGGACCGGTAGGACCAGGAATACCTTGGATCCCCGTGGCCCCTGTCGGACCGCGTTCACCCTGCGGCCCTTGATTGCCAGTCGGCCCCATCGTGCCTTGCGGGCCGACTGGCCCCTGTATACCTTGAATTCCCTGGAAACCTCTTGGTCCAGTAGCTCCAGCAGGGCCAGGAATCCCCTGACTTCCCTGAGCCCCTGCCGGGCCCGTGGCTCCCGTTAAGCCTTGCGGCCCCTGAGGGCCGGCAGGTCCCGTTGCCCCTGGCAGGCCAGGATCTCCAGGAACTCCTTGCGCACCTTGCGGCCCCATTGGTCCTTGAGCACCGGTAGGACCTGTGTTCCCAACAGCACCTGGAATACCTTGAGGGCCTGCTGGTCCTTGTTCACCTGGATAGCCGCGGGGTCCTGTATTTCCCTGAACTCCAGGTCTTCCTTCCGGTCCTGGAATCCCCGGCTCTCCCTGCGGCCCTGCCGGCCTTCTTGCCCCTCTCGGTCCAGTCGGCCCAGGACAGCCGCGCGGACCTGTTGGCCCCGGACAACCACAACAGGACCGCTCACATGAATCTCCTTGATGATCCCAATCCAGAGAAGAAGCATAATTTCTGTTTCGCATTCAATACACCTTCTTTCAGTCAAGTTATTTTATGCTTTCTCTAAAATTCGGTCTTTGATGCCGGCCTAGTAGGAATCACAGATTTTTCCGCAAATTAAAATATAAAACCAGCCAATCGTCAGATTTCTGACAAATCGGCTGGCATTTAAAACGCCTGAAATCAGATTATTCCGTCCGTTAATCACAGAATTGGAGTATAAGCCTTGTTTTTAATCGTCTTCTTCAGGCGCCGGATCGAGCTTCTTGACGGTCAACGTCACTGAAACTCCTGATCCCAGTGTTAAATTCAAGGCTAGTAAAGCGGAAACCGCCATTGTAAGAACATCGCCGGCAGCCAGTACTTCAAGCACGCTGCCAGAAAAGATTGATTCTATGCCGATTGCCAATAAATGCGTTTCCCGAGTGCTGGTAATCGCTGTTCCGTTCTTTCTGACCGATAGGGAAACCGCAGCGCCTAAGGAGGAGGAGGCATTGAACATATAGTTAATTTCATAAACGCCCGCCTGTTCAATCGTCAGACTGTTAGCCGTAGCCGTTCCGACATTTTTGATCGGCATCAGCTGCGGTAACGGCAGCGTCACCGGGGTATTGATAATGAGACTTAAGGACTGCGATGTGGCATTGTAGCGTCCGCCATAACACGGCAATCCACCGCCGGCCCCCGTTGCGCCGGTTGGACCCATTTGGCCGTCAGCACCAATCGGGCCTGTTGCCCCAGGTTCACCCGCTAAACCCTGGGCTCCATCAGCACCATCAGCCCCTGCCGGACCGGTTGCCCCCGTAGCCCCTGTTGCGCCAGTCGCTCCCGTTGCTCCCGTTGCGCCGGTCGGACCTGTTGGACCAGTTGGACCAGTCACACCGGCTGGACCTTGAACGCCTTGTGGGCCAGTTGCGCCCGTGGGACCTGTAACACCGGTTGCCCCCGTGGGACCCGTTGCGCCATCAGCCCCCGCCGGACCTTGTGGACCTTGTGGACCTTGAACGCCTGTCGGGCCGGTCGGACCAGTCGATCCCGTGGGACCAGCAATTCCCTGAACACCTGCTGGACCGGTTGCACCCGTGGGGCCTGTTAATCCCGGAACACCTTGAATCCCTTGCGGGCCCTGTGGTCCAGCAGCTCCGGTTGCACCCACCGTACCGGCAGCTCCGGTAGGACCCGTTATCCCTTGCGGGCCAGTTGCGCCGGTAGGGCCTTGAACGCCTTGTGATCCAGTCGGGCCGATTGGGCCTTGAACACCATCAGCTCCGGTTGCACCCGTGACCCCTGCGAAGCCTTGCAAGCCTTGCGGACCTGTAGCGCCGGTTGGTCCCACGGATCCAGTTGCACCGGCCGGACCTTGTGGACCTTGAGGACCCTGTGGTCCCTGCGGACCTTGAGGACCCTGAGCTCCGGTTGCGCCCGTATTTCCCATCGGACCCTGAATTCCTTGGAAGCCCTGCGGACCTGTCGGACCCGTAGCTCCAGTCGGACCGACAGGTCCTTGTAAGCCTTGTGCGCCAGTTGGTCCTTGCGGACCTTGCGCACCGGTAGCACCAACTAATCCTTGCGGACCCTGCGGGCCGATTGGACCGGTTATTCCTGTATCTCCTGGGATTCCCTGCGGACCCTGCGCCCCAATCGGGCCCTGTGCGCCGGTTGGGCCCCGTGAACCTGTCGGTCCCGGAATTCCCTGGAAGCCTCTTGGACCGGTAGCACCAGTAGCACCCGTATTTCCCGGACGTCCCATCGGGCCCTGTTCCCCTTGCGGACCCTGCGGGCCCGGATAACCGCGCGGACCAATCGGGCCTCTTGCGCCGGTTACGCCTTGCGGGCCGGTCGGGCCCGGCTCTCCCTGAGAACCTTCGGGTCCCCGGCAGCCACGCGGACCTTGAGGGCCCGGAACACCCGGACATCCTCTCGGGCCTTGTGGTCCTTGTTCGCCACGGCAGCCGCGCGGCCCCTGCGGACCTGTCGGCCCGGTGCAGCAGCATTCCGGACGCGGACGCGGCGGGCAGCAGGAACGTGAATCTTCTTCCTCCTGCCAGTCGATCGGCCGGCAGCCATGATGTCTTCTTTCATCATTCATCATCATCACCTGCTTTCTGAATGAGGATTCTCATTCAATCCATACTATGGTCCTTTCCTTTCATTCGTTTGACGGCGGCCTATCCAGACGCCGGAAATCTGAATTCTTTTTCAAGAATTAACCTCTGGTTTAGGCAAAGGGTGTTAGTTCATCCCTATCTGCACTCATGAAATATCCGTTTATCAATTAAGCATAAAAAAACCCGGATCTGTTTTTCTCAAGATCCAGGTTCAATAATCAATTTTATATAGAATTCAAGCCTAAAGCAAACCGACACGCTTGAATATGTCGTCGACGTGCTTCAAATGATATGACGGATTGAAACAATCATCAATTTCAGCTTTGCTTAACAACACCGTCACCTTCGGTTCCGCTTCCATTAACGAACGGAAATCAATCTTCTCATTCCAGGATTTATTCGCGTTCGGCTGGACCAGATCGTAGGCTTCTTCCCGCGACATTCCCTTTTCAATTAACGTCAGCATAAACCGCTGCGAGAAAATCACGCCGTAAGTCTTATAGATGTTATCGCGCATATTGTCTTCAAAGACCGTCAGCGTATCGACGATCCGTGTAAACCGGTTCAGCATGTAGTCAAGCAGTTCCGTCGCATCCGGCGCGATGATCCGCTCGGCGCTGGAATGCGAGATATCCCGCTCATGCCACAGAGCGACATCCTCGTAGCTGCTCATCATGTAGCCGCGTAAAATCCGGGCGCAGCCGCACATGTTTTCAGAACCGATCGGATTGTGCTTATGCGGCATCGCGCTGGAGCCCTTCTGTCCCTTGTTGAAGTATTCCTCCACTTCACGGACTTCTGTGCGCTGCAAATGACGGATTTCCGTCGCCATCTTTTCAATCGAAGTTGCGATCAGCGCCAGCGTCGCGAAATACTGCGCATGCCGGTCGCGCTGCAGCACCTGCGTCGAGATCTTCGCCGAATGAATGCCCAGCTTTTCACAGACATAATCCTGAACGAACGGCGGGGTGTTGGCAAACGTACCGACGGCGCCGGATATCTTTCCGGTTTCCACCATCGCCGCCGCTTCCTCAAACCGCTGCAGGTTGCGGTTCATTTCTTCAAACCAGAGCGCAAATTTCAAGCCGAAGGTTGTGATTTCCGCATGCACGCCGTGAGTCCGGCCCATCATGACCGTATCTTTGTACCGCAGCGCCTTTTCTTTCAAAACATCCTGAAACCGATGCAGATCTTTCCGCAGAATTTCATTAGCCTGCTTATACAGATACCCATAAGCCGTATCAACAACGTCGGTAGAGGTCAGGCCGTAATGAACCCACTTTCGTTCCTCGCCCAGCGATTCGGAAACCGCCCGGGTAAACGCCACGACGTCATGTTTGGTTTCACTTTCAATTTCATAGATCCGGTCGATGTCAAACGAGGCGTTCTGCCACAGCTTCGCCACGTCTTCCGCCGGGATTTCCCCCAGCTGACTCCAGGCCTCGCATGCCAGCAGCTCGACCTTCAGCCACGCGCCAAACTTGCTTTCCTCGTTCCAGATCGCCCGCATTTCAGGGCGGGAATAACGGTCTAACATAGCTCTCCTCCTCTAGTTTATTTCTGTTTAATCACTTTTTGGAAACTGAACAGCGCGGTCGGATACTGCCCGCTGAAACATGAAACACACAGATCCTGCGTCGGGATCGCCTCGCGCATCTGTTCGATCGTCATGAATTTCAGCGTATCCGCGTTGATGTAGGTGCACAGTTCATCAACGTCCATCCGGGCGCTGATCAATTCTTCATACGTCGAGGTGTCGACGCCGTAGAAGCATGGACTGCTAAACGGGGCAGAAGCGATCCGCACATGCACTTCCGTCGCTCCGGCATCTTTTAACAGCTGGACAATCCGGCGGGATGTCGTGCCGCGCACGATGGAATCGTCGACCATGACGACGCGCTTGCCGCTGACGATGCTGCTGATCGCGCTCAGCTTCATGCGGACGCCGCGTTCGCGCTGCTTCTGCGTCGGCTGAATGAAGGTCCGGCCGACATAGCGGTTTTTGATCAAGCCGATTTCATACGGCAGACCGCTGGCTTCGCTGTAGCCGATCGCGGCCGACAGACTGGAATCCGGCACACCGATGACGATATCCGCTTCAACGTCGTCGCTCTTGGCCAGAAGCATCCCCGCGTGACGGCGGCTGGTATGGACGTTGATGCCCTCGATGCTGCTGTCCGGACGGGCGAAATAAATGTATTCCATCGCGCACATTTTGTGCTGAACTTGATCTGTATAATGAAAGCTCTTAACGCCGTCGCTGGCGATTCTTACGACTTCGCCCGGTTCGATATCGCGGATGAATTTCGCGCCGACGATATCAAATGCGCAGGTTTCCGAGCTGATGCAGTAGCCATCCTCAAGGAACGCCAGGGACAGCGGCCGCAGACCGTTCTTATCGCGGACTGCGTACATGCAGTCCTTGGTCATGATGATGAACGCGTATGCCCCTTCCATCTTGCGGCAGGCGCCCATGATCTTCTCGACGAACGTTCCCGCTTCCCGCTGGATCAGGTGCAGCATGATTTCGCTGTCGCTGCTGCCCTGGAAAATGCTGCCCAGATTCTCCAGTTCTTCTTTCAATTCGCTGGCGTTGACGATCTGACCGTTATGCACCGCCCCAAAATGACCGGTATGCGCGCGGACCATGATCGGCTGCACGTTTTCGATCTCATTGCCGCCGTCGGTCGAGTACCGGACATGACCGATCGCATGAATGCCGTCCATCTTGTTGATCGTTTCAGTATTGAAGACCTCCGTGATCAGGCCCTTGCCTTTGATGCACTTGATGTTCTGACCGTCGCTGGTCGCAATCCCGGCAGCCTCCTGGCCGCGATGCTGCAGCGCGTGCAGACCGAAGTAGGACAGCGAAGCGGCCGAGCTGACATGATACACGCCGAACACGCCGCATTCCTCATGAATCTTACCGTTTAAAAAATATTCGTTTTCCATTTTCATTTTGTCTTCACCCACTGGCTCAAACGGCCGTATATCTCCTCATAAGCGCCGATGACGTCGCCCATATCTCTTCTAAAACGATCCTTATCCAATTTCTTATCCGTGCCCTTCTCCCAGAAGCGGCAGGTATCCGGCGAAATTTCATCCGCCAATAGCACGCGTCCGGTGCTGTCCTTACCGAATTCCAGCTTGAAGTCGATCAGGCGGATACCGATCTGATCCAAGATTTCCTTCAGCGCTTCATTGACCTGCGCGGTGATCGCGTAGATCTGATCCAGCTCCTCGCGCGTCGCCAGCCCCAGGCCGACCGCATAGGTGTCGTTGATCATCGGATCGCCCAGCTCGTCGTTCTTATAACAGATTTCATAGACCGGCGTTTTCAGTTCTGTCCCCTCGTCAATTCCAAATTTCTTCGCCATGCTTCCGGCGACGACGTTGCGGACGATGACCTCCAGGGGAACGATCCTGACTTTCTTGCACAGCTGATCGCGATCATTTAACGTTTCGATCCAATGCGTCGCAATCCCGCGGCGATTCAGCTCGTTAAATAAAATCGTCGTGATCTTGTTGTTGAGCACGCCTTTGTTGCGGATGCTGTCCTTCTTCAATCCGTTAAACGCCGTCGCGTCATCCTTATAATGGATGATTACCCGGTCCGGATCGTCGGTGGCATAGACCTGTTTGGCCTTGCCCTCGTACATCATTTCCAGCTTTTCCATTCCCTATCCTTCCTTTTCTCTCAATTGACCTTTCCAAAATAAAAAACATATTGTATCCACAATATGCACTGAAAAACTCCTAGAATGAAGTCTGCGCCTGATTCGGTCCTTTCTTCATAAAGAGTTCCTCCTTTAGGGTCAACCTCGGCATTCACCTTGACTGCTCATTTATAAAAATGGGGGAAAAGGTTACTTGTAGTCCACACATAGGCCAGTGGGTAGATACGTGTCAGCCGAAATTTGACACCTATACAAGTAATGCAAATCTGACTGCTATCAGATTTACAGGTATATAATACACTTCTTCCCCTTGCTTGACAATGATTTTTTAAGCTTTTTTCAGCTTTTTAGGATTGTTTTTCGCTTAGCTCCATCCAGCGCTCCGTTTTGCTTTCCAGCTCGCTTTCCGCCGCCTCCCGCCGCTCGCCCAGGACCTTAAGCTGAGCATAGTCCGACGTGTCGCTGAGCTGCGCGTCCAGCTCCTGAATTTCCTGTTCCAGCACCGGCAGCCGGGCCTCGATTTCCTCCAGCTCTTTCTTTTCCATATAGGTCAGCCGGTTGGTCTTCGGCTTGACGCGGACCGTCGTTTCCCGCGGTTTGGCTTGTTCCGTTTCCGCCTGCTGCTCCAGATAATCGGTATAGCTCAGGTTACTGAAGCTCAAATGGCCCTGGCCTTCGTAGATCAACAGCCGGTCGCAGGTGCGGTCGAGAAAATAGCGGTCATGACTGACGGAAAGCACTGCCCCGCCGAAATCGTCGAGATATTCTTCCAGAA
>QFCE01000111.1_pt1 | contig 14135 bp, 21 predicted proteins | sample 5346091 | NCBI WGS metagenome assembly QFCE01 (sample SAMN09062252, study PRJNA434731) | Human gut metagenome, whole genome shotgun sequencing project. | isolation source: stool timepoint A chromium assembly | host: Homo sapiens | collected 2015 | reverse complement strand
CTAAAGCCTTAAAAGACGCTGTAAAATAAGAAGCCTCGCGCTTCTTTTTTTTGTGAAAAAGGGGAGAATCCGTGCCGAGACTCTCCCAAAGGCTGAAACAAGGATGAAATGAGGGGTGGCTGAAAATTCAATAAAATCAATCGGGTAACAGGAATTCTGAGTGAAGCAATTCACTCGCCAGTTTGAAGATTCTATGGTAGAATAACAAGAACTCAAGATCCGAGTAGCGGCAGATTCACATGTTCCTGCCAGCTTGGGTTATACTAGAGAATAGAAGGAGTGATGAAGATGGATTGGATACTTTACTTAGCGGCTTTATTCCTGGTGATGTTCTCTCAAATTAAAGTCCAGGGTGCTTATGCGCGTTACCGGCAGGTGATGACGCTGCGCGGTTATACTGGGGCCCAGGTAGCCCGGCGGATTCTTGACGATCACGGTTTGCAGCATGTTCAGGTTGAACCTTCTCCGGGCAGCGCACTGTCTGATCATTACGATCCCAAAGCGAATGTTGTCCGGCTGTCCGAAGACATCTACGCCAATTCCAGTATCGCTTCTGTGGCGGTGGCGGCGCATGAATGCGGCCATGCGATCCAGCATGCAGAAAATTACGGATTCATCGCTTTGCGCAACTCCATTCTTCCTTTTGCGATGGTGTCCAGTCAGCTTTCCTGGCTGGTCTTGATCTTAGGATTGTTGTTCAGCTCCACCGGCTTGTTTTACACCGGCATTCTGATGCTGAGCTGTGTTGCCGTCTTTCAGTTAGTGACGCTGCCGGTAGAACTTGATGCTTCCAAACGAGCCATGGCGTTGGTCTATGAGGAAGGCTTTGTCGTTCAGGAAGAACGGAAAGATGTCAAAGCGATGCTGAGCGCGGCTGCGTTTACTTATATCGCATCGTTAATTTCCTCAGTACTGCAGATCCTGCGGTTGCTTCTGATCTTCAACCGGAACCGGGATTAATCCGTATCGACAAATATTTCTACCGCATGCGCAATCTGTAAGTTCGATTTACGACAGATTTTTGAATCTGACCAAAAAACGACGATTGTCGGATCAGCCGGACAAGGGTATAATAGAATCAGAAAACAGATCAGGACCATCGTCCGGAAAGGAAAGATCATGAAAAAAGCATTGAAAGTTGTTGGCGTTGTCGCTGTGGCGGGAGCCGGGCTCTACGCCTGTAATTATTACAAGCAGTACCGGAAGTTCAAAAAGATGGAAGAACGGATGGAAAAACTACCGCTGCATAAGCTGCAGGAAGCGGTAAAGGAAAGACGTACCAATCCGGATACAGTTGTTGTGGAAGTATCCAAGAGGGCAGGGCTGTGGCAGAAACTGGTCGCCTGTTTGCATGTTTTAACGGCTTGAAATTAAACCCATTGAGCAATATAAGAAAAAGTCCGATTTTCCGGACTTTTTAGATTACAGTTAAGATTAGAATAATGCTTGGGTTTCCTATCTCAGCTTGTTATAATAATAACATGTTGGAATGAAGGGGAGCTGTCTTCACTTTAACAAAGGTATAGAATATGGAGTATTTTTACATGGATTCACTGCGATTTTTATTCTCGGGTTTCATTTCTTATTGGATTGTTACTTGTTTTGATTGTGCCGGGAATAAGCAACTTACTGATCAATCATTTAAATTGGTTCCATAATGGAACGTTTTCATAATTTTATTGCTTTCTGCTGTTTATGGATTAACCGACGTCCTCGTCTGTCTTTTGTTAATCCTTAAACCACAGATAAATGATTTAGATAAAAATCAGCGAGTCCGCTGCTTAATCGAGGATGCAAGAATCATAAATATTGAGGTTCTGATATCCAAAGCGTTTCAAATTCTTTTCGTTTACTATTTTTCTATCCCTGAATAGATGATCGCCATCTTGTACTTACTCGGAAACGGGTTCATCTGTTGTTCATTTATTCGTTGGAAGCAGAATTGCATGATTAAATCTAAGAATCTAAATTTTCCTTAATAACTTCGCATAATGTATATTATCCAATTTTTTTGTTTCGGAAAACTTACATCATGCGAAGTCCACAACATCCGCACAATTTATACCACTTTTGAATTTAATTCATTGCCGATACAGTTATAAAGCAATTCTAATTTTTCAAGAGAAAGAAGAAAATCATTTCCTTTCATAAAATAACTAAAATTACTATCACCAATACCAGCTAAACGAAGAAAGTAAGACATCCTTAAAAGTGGCTTACATTGCGCGAAATACTCACGGTACTCCGCTTTTGTCATTTAATAATTACCTCCTTGACTTAAGATTACTACTATTAAAATTTTTTGTCAATAAAATTTTTTAATTCCTAAATTTATTTTTATTAAACCTTGTCGTCATCCGGTCAGCAAGCTCCCGTTGCGCTTCATCAATAGAATCCTTAAGTGATCGCGGAGTCATTACAAACTCCTTATACTGCTCCATTGTATAATCACATGGGCCAAAATCTAAAAACAGCTTAACCTCGTGTATACGTCGCAACAATGCAGGCCATGTTTCAGACTCATTTGCTTGCACTTGCTTATATTGATCTTCCAGCGCCACGTTGCTAATAATATACACCTCAGTATAACACGCTTGCTTATTTTGATAGCGGCATGGCAAAGCAAGCGGATAGCCATCTAAATAATTAAGCAAATCACTTATTTTAAACTGTGATCTATATTCTTCAAATACTATAACTTTTTCGCCTTTATAACCGTCAAACGGATGATCATAATCCGTAACCCGATAAACACCCGTATAGCCATATAAATCAGTAACATATCTACTTTTACCAGACCCTGCTTGCCCATAAATATACGTAACGTGCAGATCACGCCACTTATCCGCATATTGTTGATTTAATAGAGACTGCCGGACACGCTCAATCTTATCCATGTAAAGGATATAGCGCGGATCATCGTCTATAATATCAGCGTCTGTCATACCGTCTTTGATCATTGCATAAAGGTCAGCCAAATCATTCCGAGCACCCGGGCGTTCAACTGGCATTTCCCCCACTTCCTCAAACGTTTCCGGATGATTCGTACTTTTCTTTTCGCTATCCTGATACTTCCCTTCCTTTAAACAATAATCTCTATTTTCTTGGCTAGTACCCCGAGCCATTTCAATATGAGCACCTTCAAAACGTTTTTTTACTGTATCAAAATAAACAGCACTATTACAAACTAGATAAATATGCGTATGATATGTACCTTGTTCGCCTGTTTCATCACACCAACAAGCGTATATCCTTGATTTAAATTCCTCAATTTTTTCTCTAATTTTTTCATGTGTAAAATCTTTTTCAATCGGATTGTTAATTGTGATCTGCCACTTACGTGACCGTGTATTTTTAGCCATAATTATGCCCCTTCTGAATTAAATTGCACATTACACAGAGGTTAAAAAACTCGTATGTAATTTTTTACTTAAAAATAGCCTTTTGTTAAGCCATTTTTTTAACCTTTACACATTACACAGAGGTTGCCTAAGGTAATACTATACTTAGGCAACCATGCACCCGGCGCAACGCCACCCGCCAGCCGCGCCAGCGGCTCGGCGCGCAGGCGTTTTGCGCCCTACTTGATACCCAAAAATGGTATCTTACGTAACAGCCACATCACAAAATCATAAATGTGTTCAAACTCAATCAATATCAGCACAATCGGCAAAACGATCTTAACCGTATTTAGATCAACAAACAGCCCTAGCAAGCTTCCAGCGTTAGTAATGATCAACGATACATAACTATTAATCGCCGTTAAACCTTCCGCCGGAAATGGCGGCAAACTCGGAAATATTGACAAAATCGCCTTAATAAGCGTAACCACAAGCGATATTAAACCTTCTAACAGCACTGCCTTACCTCCTCATAAACCCATCTAATTTTTTACGAGCCAAATTAACCACCGCAAGCCAGATCACAGCGTTATTGATCGTCAGCATAAGCGACCGCATACGATTAAACACATCATTAGCTAACAAATCATCAAAACTATAACCGCCCGCAGGTATTAACACGCCAAAACCCGGGATTGATACATCAGGCCAACTAAAGCCATAACTGCCCAAATCAGATATATTATCAAAGCTATGTAACACCGACGTAAATATATCAAACGGTGCAGATAAAAAACCCAGTTTAAGCTTTAATTCAGGGAAATCCGTCTGCATAAGACTCGCAAAAAAATCGCTGGACGGTATAAGCAACTTACCCAGCATATCAACAAGACCGCCTATAACTTTACCCAAAACATCCAATGAGCCACCAATAATCTCTTTTATTGTGTTTCCGATCGCTCCTATACCGTCGATGATATCCCGGATAATATCCCAAATATTAGTACCGCTATCACCGCCACCGCTCGCACAACTACCGACAAACACACCTTTGCTATAACACTGATATTTACCATTGCTATCCAGATAACACTCCGTATCCACATCAAACCCACAAGCGCCCTTAATCGGTTTATCTGGATCAGGAGTAGGATCAGGATCATCATCCGGCAAAGGATCGGCGCCCATGGTTAAATCAAAGATATCAGCATTAACAAGTCGTGTCCACTCACCATTTTTATAATAACTACCCTCAATCGACTGCCACGATCCAGATTTAAATTGATCGACGCTCGCCACATTACCAGACACTACATCAACGTAAACATTACCATCAGCAGGCAAATAAGGACGCTGACCGCCTATCCGTATATCCGTTATCGTATCCGTAGTACGCAATGCAATTGTGCGATCGGGCACATCATCCGGCGTCTTGTAATAAACTGGTATCGACTGCGCCGATGATAGCGGCGTAAAATCCGACGTATACAGACAATTTGTATTAATCAATAAATCATCGACATCAACATTATGCCTAAACGTAATACTGTTAATATCACCAAGCAAATAATAATCAACTTTTTTTATTAACTTACCATCCAAAAAATAATATAAATAATCACCATCACTACTTATAGCAACATGATAATACTTACCATTATTTAAAGTTAAATCAGTATATTGACCATCAGTAGCGGTCACCGGAGTATTAGATGTATATTGACCTAAACCGTGTAAAAAAGCAGGTGTAAAAGTTAAACCCGAAAATATACCCGTTGATACCGCAGTAAAATGATGGCCAAACACAGGATTACCCGATAATAAAACAGTAGGCAAAACATAATTAACCCACTGTGACGGGGCTGATGATAGAGTAGGCATTACACCCTTAACGTAATAACTAACAGTAAACACATGATCATCATTATTAAAAGGTATCGTTATATAATCAGCGGAAAAATTGATCAAATAAGACCCCTCTTTAAGCAACATATTGTTATATTTACCCGCACTATACTTTGCAGTAAAATTAGACGTAGGCACTACCTCATACCAACTTTTATCATCTAAATTATCATCAAAATCATATAGCCCTAAAAAATCACGATCAGGCATATTACGATAAGTCGTATAATTATAATCCAATGTAATACCTTGGATATCCTCGACAGTAAGATCAAAACTGTTACGACCATCAGGCACTTTAAAATAATAATTTAAAACGTAATCTTTACCGCTATTGCTATACATCATGTCGACATAAGTAGCATAATCAATCAACGTTATCTCGATATCATAATCAAGCTCCGGACGATCAACAGGATTTAAACCCGTTATAAACTCAGGTAATTGCACATAAAGATAAGCCTTAGACAAATCAGGGATATCGGGAAATTGATCAACTATCCGTTTAACCTCAGTAATATTAGCTTGCACATCCTCATACCAGTGATCATTATAATAAAGCCCAGTAAAATATATATTATATGTATAATAATTTACAATCGTTGTACTTTTTGTTGTGCCGTTTGCAATCTCTTTTTTTGTATCCGTCGACACATCATCTTTAGGCTGCGTGTAATACTCACGCCGACCAGCTCCGCCGCCACGAGTACCACCGCCATCAGCTACATACCGATTAAGATTTTTAACATCCTCAGACGATAGCTCACCAGGAGCAACGCCCATCAAAACAGCAACATCACCTAAAAAGTCGTTGTAAGTATCCAGATAACGCTCGCCAGCGTTAAGGACAGTGTGCACCGTCTGGCCCAGCTGATCAGCGCCAAACTCTAGCGCTCCATTAACACCAGCTTGCACATCATCCCATGATTGCCGAGCACTATCAGCAACACCAGCAACAATGGCAAATATATCGTCAGTATCAGATCGCCAACCAGTACCAGACGTACCACCAAAACCACCGCCAGCGCTATAACCATAATCATCGCCACCAATATCCCAGCCATTACCCTCGGCCCTAACTGACGCAAAAAATAAAGGCATTGCTAAACAACAACACAGCAACACCTTAACCCATCGTTTAATCATATCATCACCCCTTTAAAAAATCCCTTACAATAACGTAAACCAGCAACAACGCCAACAGAGCCAAAAGCCCATAATGTATTTCACGATCTCGTTTATATAGCTGATCAACCACTAGATATTGATCAGCCTGATCTTGTCGTATCAACTCAAGCGCCGCAGTAACTGGGCTAAGGTCCACAGATTCCACCGCAGACGTCCCAGCACCCTCAACAGGTGCAGGCGCTGGCGTACCTTCCACATTAGACGTTTCATCGTTTTCCGTACCTTCTTCAGGTAATGCCGTTTCTTCCGGCGCTTCTTCATATACCTTCATTAAAAACGTGAACTTCCTTTCACCATATTAATGAAAAATGTCAATAAGCGGCTACACACCGCAAATAAGACAGCAATCGGCGCAACCTGTGCCGCCATTGCTACCGCCATATCAAACCCCGCTTGTATCTCGATCATGATCGTATATATCTCCCTTCTTAAGTTCATTACTTACAAATTTAGTTTTACTGATCGTATAATAAGTATCATAACGACCATACATTTTAGGATTATGTATACTCCAAAAATTGCGAAGCACTTTGCCCTCAACGTGCATATCATCCTTATTACTTTCTACGCTATCGCGATCAACAAGGCTGTTTTTTTGTATACAGCCAAAATATTTTTTACAGCTAATAATCGCACTGAACTGTTCTCTTAACGGCTTCGCCATACGCCCAAAGATCTGACTTGTACAAACTATATGCTTACGCTGTTTTCTTTGTTGTGCGATCTGCGTCATAACTTCCGGATTGATATTTTTACTTTCTAAACTGTTAAAATATAAATGGATTTCATCAATCAAGTATATAACCCCTTCCTCGCCATTTTCATAACGCGAAAGATCATCGGCGTCATTAAACGGGAAAACCCGGTTTGTACGAAGATATAAGTCATACATATACGCATGTTCCCAATACTCCATCTGTGCGGCAGTATAACGGTTTGATACCGCTATACTAAACTGTTTTAACCATGCGTCATAAGTGACAATAGGATAATCCTTAAGCATTAAGTTTGTTACAAGTTTTGCTTTTGGATACATCTCCATAAGCTTATAAACATAATTAACCGCCGACAATGTCTTACCTGTACCTTGGGCGCCTACAAAACAGACAAGCCCATCAGGATTAAAATAAGTCGGATGTGATACATTAAAATCAATCTTGTACTTAAACCACTCTAAAGCACTTTTTAAACTAAATGGCTCTTTAGCCGCTACTGCATCAATCATCTAATCACCTCAATTACTAAATCCTTTACCTGTGCGACCTCATCCCCCGGATGGGTTAGATCAATGTATAAGTCAATACCAGTGATCAACCATAACAACTTATACGCTGGCAATATAAAGTCACGTAAATAAAACCGTGATGTAAGCGTCTTTAAGTCACAAACTTGATATTTTACAGATATTTTATAGACCACGTTAACCCTCCTAACCGTCGGGGGCTGTCAGCGCTGTAACCGTCACACGTCTAAGACGTGTAACACAGCACCGACAGCAAGGATGCATTATTTTAAATCGCTATCGCGATCTTTACCCCTAATGCAAAAAGACTCGCGTGAACAACTATCCAAATACAAATCCCACTTCAAAACAGCAAAAAGGCCAACCGCAAAAAATGGAAACAGAAACAAATAAAACAATGAATCTCGGATTAAAAAAAACGAAACAATTCCCGTGAAAAAATGACAGAAAAATACTAAATGATATAATTTCCGATTTTTAGATAATTTCGATTTTTTAAAAATTTCAACAAAAGAAATAATAACCCATTTTATAATTAAGCATACCAGAAAAGCAAAAGGCGAAAATAAAGCGACTAATAAAAAACGGATAGCTGAATTCATTTTTAAAATATCTCCTTTTTAATTTAAATTGATAAGCAACGTAATAAGTGCCAAACCCAAGGAGCATGCCCCTCGTCGCAAGCTCCTCACCCACTCTATGGCTTGCGTCTCTGGCCTAGTATTTGCGTGCGCAAATACAGAGGTTGCCCGCCATACGGTCAGACTACAAGCCAATAAGCCGCCACTATAAAGCCGATAGGGTGCGCCCCACGCTCGCGCTCAAGGGGCGGGCGACCGTGCACCACCGCCGACCCTTTAAGGCTGGCGGTGGTTCGGACAACACTGGCTAGACTTCGCCCATCCCAAGCAGAAAACCACGCAAATACTGTACACCATCTAACTCATTTAAATGACCAGCATATTTAATCGCCGCTTTAATTTGCGTAAGCTGATCAATAATCATAATTGTATAATGCACCATTACATTAAACTCATCAGCTTCAGATTGCGACGTTTCTTCGTCCGGCTCAATATATCCAATAATCTTATACCCAATATATTCCGTCGCAATTTTTGACGCTAACGCCGCCGCTAAGCGTACCAACTCAACCATCAGTTCATCATAATTCATTTCTGTAACTTTCTTCATTTTCTTTTTCTCCTTTAACAATCTTTAACACACTTAGTTATAACTAAAGTTTTTTTATCAACCTTGTCATAGCAGCTATTTCTCGCAATAATCAAATAATCTCCGCAATCTCTCGCACAGCCGCTCGGTGTCCATTCACCCTTAACAATTACTCGCGTTAATTTTGGTTCTTCCAATAGCCCTACAACTTTATGATTAGGGTAAAACTTTTGAAAATAATCTTTTAATCCGTCAGAAATTATTAAAACTTTCATTATGTTTCTCTCCTTATATTTATGTTATAATGGAGATCGGAAGGGCTTGCGCCCTCCGATCGGCTGATCTGCTAAATGTGAAGCAGGCTAGTAAAGGCTATGAACCGTGTTAAGCTGTCCAGGCGTAATGGTTTGTAGCCTTTATTTCGGCACCAAGTCAGGTACCAATCAACATAATCCCTCATGGCTTCCTCACTTTCTAGCGGAATGACCTTCTTTCACCTCTCTTTCCCATTATCATCCCACATCTATATTATATCATTTTACAGTGATAAATCAATATTTATATCACTTTTTAGTGACAATTTATAGATTCGATGTTATAATTTATGAAAGAAATGAAAGAAGGTTAACCATGAAGAATAAGATTAAAGGTCTACTCCAAATTGCCGGACTTAACATCAGCAAATACGCTCAGATAGTCGGAACTACACAGCCCAACATATCCAACAAGCTCAACCGCGGTACTTTTGATATCAGAGATTTAATAAACTTAGCGGAATTAACTGGCACTCAACTCGCCTTTATTGACAAAGACGGTAACCCAATCATTAAATTTGATACTTCTGATCTGCCGGATTAAAATCCGGTTTTTTATTGAGCATAATAAGCCTGTTAGATCTATCAACCTTCACTCGATACTCAACTTTCTTACCGTCAGTTACAACCATTACAATGCTCGGAAACTCATTTATTTCTTTAGCAAAAAAATAAAATCCAATAATTGAAAAAAAGCAAAGAGCCGCAACAAGAAAAACAGAAATAATATCCATATAATCACTCCTTTAAAAATCAAAGGACTGGAGCTTTAAGCCCCAGCCCCTTGAAGGTTGTTAAACGCTAAGTCTGCCCTTGAATACAGCGGATTGGAACATCTGCTTAGACTTGCGGACGCCGAACCACATCAAGACAAAGCCCATGCCCACGCCGATAATCGTTGCCAACACTGCAAGCAACGCTTCAGGCGTTAAAGCACCCGTCATTGCCGTAATAAATGGAGTTAAATCCGGAATTGTTGCGCCGCCAACTTCTTCGGCGAGAGGTACTAAAGCCATAATCATTTTCATTTTTTTCTCCTTTTCGTTCTACACAAATTTTATATCAACGTCAGCCCGTGCACTGACTAACGGCGATACCGTCGATATTGGGACGATATACCAAGTAAAACAGGTATCTCCATCCCACTCATCCACCCAATCAAAACTCTCAACAAACGCCGCCATAGACGGCAAATGCTTAACCCGCATATCTGCCGCAAACGTCATCACGTCACCCATTTTGATTAGATACCGCTTTGTTACGACCTTGGCAGTCATTGCGGCTATATCTAAATTCTGATATATCTGACATATCCTTTTTAGATCATCTTTATAAATGCGGTTGGTAAACATTTCCAGCCCTCTTTTATTGTAAAGCTCCATTTACAATAAAATTACTGGTAAATTCTGGAAATTACGCTTTAGGGTTATGAATTTGATCAGCAATAATGCCCTGAAGCATATATTTTTCTGCCGGAACAAGGAAAACCATTTTCTCATAGCCATTCGGAAAACCTACAGCCAAATACTCAAATGGCTTACCTGCCTTACTCACTCCTGTTTTTAATTCTGCTTCTAACTTGATTTTCATTTTCTTTTTTTCTCCTTTTCTATCGGAATAATAACTATTAAATTTTTTTGATATTTAAATTACTATTAAATATTTTTGCTAATGTATATTATCCAATTTTTATATTCGAAATAAACGATTCGATCGCTGTAATATAGAAAATAAACGCCGCAGAGAGAACACTCCCGTCTGCGGCGTCACTGGCTTTATTTCAGATGTGATAAATACGATTCGCCATATTCCGGCATAGAAACTTCGAAATTTTCGGCTACCGTAGCGCCTAGATTGGCAAACGTATTCGCCAGCGGCAATAAACCGGAGCCTTGATGCGACGGCGAGTACAGGATCAAAGGCACCATCTCACGCGTATGGTCTGTTCCAGTATGACAAGGATCGTTACCGTGATCGGCAGTAATGATCACCAGATCTTCTTCCCGCAGTTGTCCCAGGAACGTTGTTAACAGCTGATCATAATCCTCTAATTCCTGCGCATAGCCCTGCGGATTGCGGCGATGCCCCCATTTCGCGTCAAAATCAACCAGATTCACAAAGCACAGGCCGGTGAAATCCTTCTGCGTCAGTTCAATCGTCTGCTCCATACCGTGATGACTGCTTGTCGACTTATACGCTTCCGTAATCCCTTCGCCGTCAAAGATATCTTTAATCTTGCCAACGCTGATCACATCATAACCCTTATCCTTCAGCTCGTTCAACACGGTGCGGCCAAACGGCTTCAATGCCAGGTCATGACGATTGCTGGTGCGGGTGAAATGGCCTTTGCCTTCGCCGATAAACGGCCGGGCGATGACGCGCCCCACCTTCCATTCATCCTTCATCGTCAGCTCGCGGGCAATCTCACAGCAGCGATACAGCTCCTCTAAGCCAAAGACTTCTTCATGGGCAGCGATTTGCAGCACGGAATCTGCCGATGTATAAACGATCATATCCTTGGTCTTCATGTGATGCTCGCCCAGTTCATCCAGAATCTCCGTCCCGCTCGCTGATTTGTTGCCGACAATCTTGTAGCCTGTGCGTTTTTCCAGCTTGTCGATCAATTCCTGCGGAAATCCGGTGTCCGTAAACGTCTGGAATGGTTTATCGATGTATAAGCCCATCATTTCCCAATGACCGGTCATGGTGTCCTTGCCAACCGAAGCTTCCAGCATTTTTGTGTAATACCCCTGCGGATCACGCTGCGGTTCTACGCCCAGGATCGAATGCAGGTTGCCATAGCCCAGCTTTTCCATCGCCGGCATCGTCAAGCCGCCGACCGTTTTTGCGATATGACCGATCGTATCTGCCCCGCGGTCCCCATAATGTTCGGCATCCGGCATTTCACCGCAGCCGACAGAATCCATTACAATTGTAAATATCCGTTTATATTTCATCGTCATTTTCTCCTTCTTGATCCATCAATTTTCCAAGCCCTTCATCATAAGCCGTCCGCAGCCGGTTGCGGTCGATGTGCGTGTAGATCTGCGTTGTCGTGATATCGGAATGACCTAACAATTCCTGAACGCTGCGCAGATCCGCGCCCCCTTCCAGCATGTGCGTAGCATAGGTGTGGCGCAGCTTATGCGGCGTGATCGGCTTCTGAATTCCGGCCTGGATACACACTGATTTTATCATACTTTCGATGGAAGCAGTAGTCGTTTTCTTGCCCAGTCGTGTAATAAACAGCCAGGACGTCGGTTTTTTCTGATATAACGGCCGGACGGTGTCGACATATTCGCGTACAATTTTTATCGTCTGCTTTGGCATCGGCACTAACCGCTCCTTATTCCCTTTGCCCCAGATCCGCAGCATCCCCAATTCCAGATCCACCTGATTCATTGTCAGCGCCGCGCATTCGATGACGCGCAGCCCGCATCCATAGAGAAGCTCGGCAATCGCGTGCCAGCGGATATCCTCCGGGCTATGTCCGAACTGTGCCATGATCTTCTCAATTTCATCCCGCGTGCAGTAGACCGGCAAGGACTGCGTCCGCTGCAGCTGCTCCAGATATTCCGCTGGGTCCAGTTCGTCAAAGCGAAAGGCTAAAAACTGATGGAATCCACGGATTGCGGTGATTGCGTGATTAACAGAAGCGGCGGCGTGATCCCGCGCCAGAACCCGCACATATTCCTCCAGCATCGCCGAATCAATCTGATCGATCCGATCGATTTCTTTCTGCGCAAGAAACTGAAAATACCGGCTGAGATCATTGCGATAGCCGGCAATCGTTTTTTCTGATTTTGGAAACTGAATTGAGATGTAAATCAGATATTGCCGGAAGGCTTCCTCTAGCGTCATATTCTCCCTGCTTTCCAGCTTTATTATACCAGAGTTATTCCATCATGGCGAAAATTTCCATCAAGCGGATGACCAGCGTCGATTTAATCCAGGCGGAAAAGAAGATCAGCAGCAAGGAAACGATCAAAACGTTTAAGCGGCCGTTGATCAGCTGGATCAACGAAAAATCACTGCGGCTGTAGCCCAGACAACGCTGAATCAAGGCATAGGAGATTTCCGTGCTGATCACCGAGACGAGAAACAAGGCGATCAAATCGAACAGAATCTGCGGAATCAGCGTTAACAGGATCCCCAGGACCCCTTTCAACTGATAGGTCAGAACGTATAAAACGCAGGAAAATCCAATCTGGACGCCCTTGGTAAAGACGATAAACCCGATCAGCGGAATCCCGGCCAAGGAGAAGCCGAGAAAAAAGATCGCAAGCATGAATAAAATGTTGGTGACAAACTGACTTGTAAAAAACGACTGCGGTTCTACGCTGGTGAGCACCGTCGTCAACAAGTAAGAGGACAAACGCTCAACGTCGGCGCTGCTGATCCAGCGGGAAAGCAGGACACCGGTAATCATGCCGAAAATTAACAGAATTAATAAGAAGTTAATGGAGTTTTTATGCTTATTGGAAAAATTCTTCAACTGGGGTTGTATTGTTTTCATATTTCCCTCCTGGTATCAATGTATGACAGCCAGGAAAGATTAGACTTATTTCTTATGCTTGTCAGTCGCTGTTTTTTTGATCAGCGCGGCAGCGGTTGTCAGCTTGCCGCCCAAAGTAAGCTGTTGATTCAGCTGACTGATGAGATCGAGCGTTGCGCAGGCCGGATCGACGGGCGGCGCTTCAAACAGATTCATCTGAATTTTCTGATCATGGATGCTGCTGAGCGAACCGACGCCAATGCCTAAATGGCGCATTGGCTGATCTTCATAGTTTTCATCGAACAGTTCCATCGCCAGCTCAAACAAGTCTTCGCTGCGGTACACCGGATGATCCAGCTTTCGTGAACGGACGTTGGTGTTAAAGTCGAAATAGCGGATGGAAATGGAAACGATCGTCCCCATTTTATCTTCTTCGATCATGCGTTCGCTGAGCTTAGTCGCCAGCTTGCGAAACAGCG
>QFCE01001159.1_pt1 | contig 14260 bp, 14 predicted proteins | sample 5346091 | NCBI WGS metagenome assembly QFCE01 (sample SAMN09062252, study PRJNA434731) | Human gut metagenome, whole genome shotgun sequencing project. | isolation source: stool timepoint A chromium assembly | host: Homo sapiens | collected 2015 | reverse complement strand
CCAGAGTATTGAAGAGTATTGCCGGGAGTTTATTGCCCTGCATCCCATCGGGCGGTTAGGCACACCGGAAGAGGTGGCCAAGGCTTATCTGTATCTTGCCTGTGCGGATTCTGCTTTTGTCACCGGCACTACGCTGATGGTGGACGGCGGCTACACGGCGCAGTGAGCAACGAGTGGATCTGAAAAAGGAGCTGCAGCACTTTACAAGTGCTGCAGCTCCTTTTAATATGCGGAGATCAGATTTGTTTGTGATGCCGTGCACACCAGGCGCGGTTGATGGCGGAGAGAATGCCGCGCAGCGGTGCGAGGTTGATGTTATGATCAATACCAACGCCGAATACGTCGTTGCCATCGTGATCGCGCAGCTGGATATAAGCTACAGCCATGGAATCAGAGCCGTCGGAAATGGCGTGCTCCTTATAGTCTACAAAGGTGAAACGATCCATCTTTTGGCCGTGGATGGCATTAAAGAATGCGTCGATGGGGCCGTTGCCCTCACCGGATACATCAAAAGTCGTGTCAGTGTGCCGCAGCGTGCCGCAGAACTTCACATGAGATCTGCCGTCTTCGCCCGTAGTTTCCTCAAAGGAATGGCGCAGCAGTTCATAAGGATAGGAAGCGTCAATATAATTTTCTTTGAACAATTCATAAACGCGCTCGGCGGGCAGTTCCTTGCCCACCTTGTCGGTTTCCACCTGCACAATATGTCCGAATTCAGCGTGCATGACTTTGGGCAGGTCGTAGCCAAAGTTATGCTGCATGACAAAGGCTGCACCGCCCTTGCCGCTTTGGCTGTTGATGCGGATGATCGGCTCATATTCGCGGCCTACGTCTGCCGGGTCGATGGGAAGATATGGGATCTCCCAATAAGGGCTCTGGCTCTCTTTCATATACTGGGTGCCTTTGTTGATGGCGTCCTGATGGCTGCCGGAGAAAGCGGTGAACACCAGCTGCCCGGCGTAGGGCTGACGGGGCGGCACCACCATTTTGGTGCACCGTTCGTACATCTCCTTAATTTTGTTGATTTGGGAGAAATCAAGGTGCGGGTCGATGCCCTGCGTATACATGTTCATGGCCACGGTTACGATATCCACGTTGCCGGTGCGTTCGCCGTTTCCGAACAGGGTGCCCTCCACGCGCTCAGCGCCGGCCAGAAGAGCCATTTCTGTAGTGGCCACGCCAGTGCCCCGGTCGTTGTGGGGGTGGATGGAGATGATGGCGCAGTCCCGGGAGGGGAGATGGCGGATGAAGTATTCGATCTGGTCGGCATATTGATTGGGCATGCTGCCTTCCACCGTGGCCGGCAGGTTCAGGATGATTTTGTTTTCCGGTGTAGCGCCGATGGTTTCAATCACTTTCTGACAAATCAGTGCGGCGTTGTCCATTTCTGTGCCGGAGAAACTCTCGGGAGAATATTCATAGCGCAGGTTCATACCTTTGGCAATGACGGGTTCGCTCAACTCCCGGATCAATTTGGCGGCATCCGTGGCGATTTTGATGATGCCGTCCATCTCCATGTGGAACACCACTTTGCGCTGCAGGGTGGAGGTGGAGTTATAGAAGTGCAGAATCACGTTTTTGGCGCCGTCGATGGCCTCGAAGGTTTTTTTGATCAGATGTTCACGGGCCTGCACCAGCACTTGGATGGTCACGTCGTCCGGGATCATATTTCGTTCGATCAGGGTGCGCAGAATTTCGTATTCCGTTTCCGAGGCGGAGGGGAAGCCTACTTCGATTTCCTTGAAGCCAATATCCACCAACGTCTGGAAATATTCCAGCTTTTCTTCCAGATTCATGGGGTCGATCAGGGCCTGGTTGCCATCGCGCAGATCCACGCTGCACCAGATGGGGGCATGGTCGATTACCTTGTCCGGCCAAGTGCGGTCGGGAATGTATTCCGGATGGAACGGAATGTATTTTTTGCAGCCTTCGTACATCATGATAAAATACTCCTTTCGGGGGGCATGAAAAAAAACGCCCCCGACTGTTTCAGTCAGGGGCGTGTACTAACGCGTTACCACCCTGGTTCAGCCTGCGGTTACCCGGCAGACCCTCATCGGCCTCCAACAAGGCCTGAGCATATAACGGTGCTCACCGTGCAGCCCTACGCGTCTGTTTCGGACTGCCAACTCCGGGACCAGTTATCCATTGGATCATTTCTGCTGCCTTGCACCAACCGCCAGCTCTCTGAAAGAAAGAGAAACCAATCTTTTTCCCTTCATCGTCTTTGATTTTTATATTATATCCGACTCTGTTTTTTGTCAAGAGGAAGGCGCATATTTTCTGCGGCAGAAAAAGAAAAAAGAAATACTTGACAGAAATGAAAGCGATCTATATAATAAATAAAGTTCATCGGGGTGTGGCGAAGTTTGGTATCGCGCATGGTTCGGGTCCATGAGGCCTCGGGTTCGAATCCCGACACTCCGACCAAAAAGAAAGACGCAACGGAAGTTGTGTCTTTCTTTTTTGCTTTTGGCAGATGGGATACTGCTGGGATATAGTCGATAAGCTGTAACAGACATATTTCAGGGATAAAGGCATACAGTAGAACATCAAATATTTTCCAAAGGAGGCGGGGCGTGTTGGCGGATCTGCGTTACAGTACGGTGGCGGAGGATTATCGAAGCGGCAAGGGCCGGCTATACAGCGCCGGCCGGGAAAGAACCCGGAGAAAAGATGATGCCATGGGCCGTGGCGAACTGCTGCGCTGGATACAGCTGATCGTATGTGCATCGATTTTTCTCGCTTTGGTGGTAGCAAAAATCAATATGCCGGCGCGTTTTGAAAGCCTGCGCGCTGCGTTCTCTGCACAAATGGAGCACAGTGTGGATTATCGGGAGGTATTCAGTGCAGTGGGACGGGCGGTGAGCGGAGAGGAGAGCTTGCAAAAAGTCGCCGGAGATGTTTATGCCGAGGTGTTCCACCCCGCAGAAGTAGAGGGGCAGGCCGTGGAAACTACGGTCACAGTACCCCTTTCAGACATCAGCCAGCAAGAGCCGGTAAACGCCTTGCTGGCTTTTTCACGGCATTGGGATGACTGCGGCACTTGGCTGCAGCGCCAGGGTGAACGTTCTTCCCGTCAGGAATTGGTGGCAGAAAAGGGTGCGGAAACGGCAGAAAGTGCACCGCCGCCGGGGGCTGCATCTTCCTCCGAAACGCAACCGGAGGAGGCGCAGGTGCAGACAGCCCCGGCCGAAGAGGTGCCGGAAGGAGTCATTATGGAACAGTGCGTGCTGGGAATTTCCTATACGACGCCGGTGTCCGGCTGGCTTTCCTCGCCGTTCGGCTATCGGGAACATCCTATTGAAGGGGAAGAGAAGTTCCACCGTGGATTGGATATTGCCGCCCCCGCCGGCACGGACATCGGCGCTTTTGCGGATGGAACGGTCAAAGCGGTGGGCGAGAGCAGTTCTTTGGGAAAGTATATCATGCTCAGCCACAGTGGAGGGCTGACGACGATTTATGGGCATTGCAGTAAGATCACGGCCAGCGGCGGTGCAGTGGTGAAAAAAGGAGAAAAAATTGCGGAAGTGGGGAGCACGGGGTTAGCCACAGGCGCGCATCTGCATTTTGCTATGCAGCAGAAAGATGTCTACTTGAACCCGATTTATTATGTCACATTGGAAGAAGCGCCGTCGGACTAAAGCGGGGCGGATTGCGGTCAGCCCTTTTTTCTTTCTGCTGCTGGCTCTGTTTGCGGCAGTGGACCGGCAAAGGCTGCTGTTTCCGATCTTGTCGGCTGCAGCGCTGCATGAGGCGGGGCACCTTGCGGTACTGCGTCTGGTGGGCGGACAGATTGAGCAGTTCACTTTGACGCCTTTTGGCGGAGAACTGCGCATTCGGCGCAGTGAATGGCTTTCCTACGGAAGGGAAATCGCTTCCGTTCTGGCTGGGCCAGGGGTCAACTTAGTGTGCGCTTTGGTGCTGGGCCGCGCGGCGGCGGAGCTTTCCTGGGAGCGGGGCTATCTGCTTTCGGGTATCCATATGTTGCTGGCGCTGTTCAATCTGCTGCCGCTGCGGCAACTGGACGGCGGCAGAGCGCTGTATCTGATGCTTTCCTGGTTGCTGGACCCGATTACGGCGGACCGGATCGGACATGGGGTCGGCTGCTTTTTCCTGTGTGTGGCGCTGCTGCTGACCGCCGCGTTGCAGGGGGCAGTGGGGCTGCAGCTGCCGCTTGTCGTACTGGAATTCTGGTTCGTTTTGTGCTGGTGCGCAGAAACAGGTATTGTCAAATCACGTCTTTGCGGGTAAAATGAAACGTAATATTATAGAAATAGGAGCGTTTTATCTGTGGAGAAACGACTGGAGCGCATTTTGCCCCGGGTGCAGAAACCGGCGCGCTATGTGGGCGGAGAGTACAATCAGGTGGTAAAGGACAAAGCGCAGGTAGATGTGCGCTTTGCGTTCTGTTTTCCGGACACTTATGAAATCGGTATGTCCAATCTGGGCATGCGGATTTTATATGGTGTAATGAATAATATAGACGGCGTCTGGTGTGAGCGGGTGTTTGCTCCCTGGCCGGATATGGAGGAGGAACTGCGCCGAGCGCAGATTCCTCTGTATGCCCTGGAGTCCGGCGACGCCGTTCGGGAATTTGACATCCTTGGGTTTTCTCTGGGGTATGAAATGGCCTTTTCCAATGTACTCAACGTGCTGGATTTGGCAGGTATCCCGCTCCATGCCTCGGAGCGCACGGCCCTGACGCCGCTGATCATGGCTGGCGGCACAGCCTGCTTCAACGCTGAGCCGCTGGCAGAATTTATCGATTTGTTTTCCCTGGGCGAAGGGGAAGATGTGACGGTGGAAATCATTGAGCTGTATCGCCGGGCCAAACGCGAGGGGTGGGACAAGCCCCGCTTCCTGCGTGCGGCGGCACGGATCGAAGGCGTGTATGTCCCCAGCCTGTACGACGTTTCCTACCATGCCGACGGCACTGTCGCCGCGATTGAGGCCAGAGACGGCGCGCCGCAGGTGGTTACCAAGCGGATTGTGCAGGACATGGACAAAGCTTATTTTCCGGCCAAAACGATTGTGCCTTCCACGGAGGTCATCAACGACCGTGTAACGCTGGAGCTGTTCCGCGGCTGCATCCGCGGCTGCCGTTTCTGCCAGGCGGGATACGTTTACCGTCCGGTACGCAACCGCAGCAAGGATTTGCTGCTGCAATATGGGGTAGAAGCCCTGAAAGATTCAGGCTATCAGGAAATGACCCTTTCCTCGCTGAGCACCAGTGATTATAAGCCGCTTAACGATCTGTGCGACGGCCTGATGGAATATTGTGAGGCCAACAAAGTGCATCTTTCTCTGCCATCGCTGCGGGCGGACAATTTTTCCATGGAGTTGCAGCAGCGCCTGTCCCGAGGGCGCAAGGCGGGGCTGACTTTCGCCCCGGAGGCTGGCAGCCAGCGCCTGCGCGATGTGATCAATAAAAATCTGACGGAGGAGGATCTGCTTCATTCCTGCCGCATTGCGTTCGAGGGGGGATGGAGTTCCGTCAAGCTTTACTTTATGCTGGGATTGCCCACGGAGACCGACGAGGACATTGTGGAAATCGCCCGCATTGCCGACCACGTGGTGCATACTTGGCGTGAGAGCGCGCCAGACAAGCGCCGGGGCGTCAGCGTCACAGTGTCTACGTCCTGGTTTGTGCCCAAACCCCACACTGCTTTTCAGTGGGAGGCGCAGATTACCAAAGAAGAATATGAGCGCCGCGTGCAGCTGCTGCGGGACAATATTAAGGCTAAGGCGGTATCGTATAAGTGGCACGATTCCGACACCAGCTTTTTGGAGGCGGTGCTCTCCCGCGGCGATCGCCGCATTGGGCGCGTGCTGGAAGCGGCCTGGCGCCGGGGGGCCAAAATGGATGCCTGGCAGGATTATTACAATTTGGATCTCTGGATGGCTGCTTTTGAGGACTGCGGGCTGGATCCGGCTTTTTATGCCAATCGTGTCCGTCCGGGAGACGAGATCCTGCCCTGGTCGATGATTTCTTCCGGCGTTTCGCAGAAGTTCCTGTGGCGGGAACGCCAGCGCGCTTATGAGGGCATTACCACGCCGGACTGCCGCACCCAGTGCACCGGCTGCGGAGCCAACTGCTTGATTGGGGGAGGAAAGTGCGATGTCTAAATTACGTTTGCTGTTTGAAAAGCAGGGGACGGCCTGCTATATTTCCCATCTCGATCTGATGCGTACTTTCCAGCGGCTTTTTTTGCGGGGCGGCATATTTGTTAAGCACTCTCAGGGGTTTCATCCGCATCCGATCATGTCCATTTTGCTCCCATTGCCGGTGGGGCAGAGCAGCTGCTGTGAACTGCTGGATTTTGAAGTGGAAAGCGAAGTGGATCTGGAGACGCTTCCCGCTTTGCTGAACGCAGGGTGCCCGGAAGGGCTGCGGGTATGCAAAGCTTATGAGGCGGTGCGTCCGGTGCGGGACCTTGCTTTTGTAGCGGCGGATGTGACCTTGCTGTACGACCGTGGTGTGCCCCTGGGGGCGGCGGATGCTGTGCGGGCACTTTTTTCCCGGAAGGAAGTACTGATCCAGAAAAAAACGAAGCGCAAAGCTTTGGCCGATGTGGATCTGATCCCCTTGATTCGCTCTTTTGAACTGGAAGAGGAAGAGAGGCAGCTGTGCATTCATACGATCGTTTCGGCGCAGAACCCCGGACTGAATCCGGCGCTGTTGGCTGTGGCTGCGGAAAAAGAATTGCCGCAGTACGTTCCAGATTTTTCACTGGTACGGCGAACAGATGTTTTGGATGCTGAGGGAAAGCCGTTTCGCTGAAAGTTTGAAAACAGTCTGCTTTGTCAAAAAATGAAAATAATGCTTGCATTGGGAGCGAGTCTGTGATAGAATATCTCAGTCTAAAAGGGCGGTCCTCTGTCGTGTTGCGCATTTTTTAAACTGTGCAGCCGAGAAAGCGGCATGAACGCCTATACTTGAGGAGGAACATATCCATGGATTTGATGCAGGCACTGAGAGAATCTCAGGTCAGAGAAAATCGCCCCGAGGTTGCCATCGGCGATTTTGTCAAGGTTCACGTGAAGGTGAAAGAAGGCAGCCGTGAGAGAATTCAGGTTTTCGAGGGCACCGTCATTGCCAAGAAGCATGGCGGCGTTGAGGAGACTTTCACCGTCCGCCGCGTGTCTTACGGCGTTGGTGTGGAGAAAATTTTCCCGGTCAACTCGCCTATTATCGACAAGGTCGAAGTGGTTCGCCACGGTAAGGTCCGCAGAGCAAAGCTGTACTATCTGCGCGGCCGTGTGGGCAAGGCTGCCAAAGTCAAGGAAAAGATCTGATATTGATTTTTACCGCAAAAAAGAGGAGCGTTTTGCTCCTCTTTTTTTGTTTTTGAAGGCATACAGGCTGTTCCTATAGAAAAAATCTAAAAAACGGGAAAGAACCTCTTTCTTTTGAAACAGAAATCAGATATAATAATAAACTATTGTAGTATGGTTATCGATCAGCAGCGGGAGGAACGAAAAAACCGTGGGCCAAGAGACACAGACAGAGCAGAAAAAGCGGATACATCCGCCCCGGCGGGAGAAAACAGGCGCGGAAGCCCCTCCGCTGTGGCTGGATCTACTGCATGCATTGGTTTGGTCGGTGGTACTAGTGGCGCTGTGTTTTACTTTTTTTGTGCGCATTATCTGTGTGGAAGGTATTTCCATGGAACCGGCCTTGCGGCAGAACGACCGGGTGCTGGTTTTGTCTACCCTCTGGCACGCTCCGCAGAATGGAGATATAGTGGTGTTTCGGAAGGACAGTTTTTTGAGCGAAGCAGTGATCAAGCGCATTATCGCCACGGAAGGGCAGACGGTGGACATTGATTTTAATACAGGTGCGGTGACGGTAGACGGCACAGTGTTGGAGGAACCGTATATCAAGGAACCTACCCTGACTGCCGGAGACATAACGTTTCCGTTCACGGTATCGCCCGGCTGTGTGTTTGTGCTGGGGGATAATCGCAACGCCAGTACAGATAGCCGTCAGAGTGTATTGGGGGAACTGGACCGCCGGTATCTGCTGGGGCAGGCTGTCTGTATTCTCATTCCGGGGCCGGATGAAACGGGCCGAACCGATTGGAGCCGCATTGGAGGGGTGAAGTAGCATGCAGGATCTGCATTATTTTCCGGGTCATATGAAAAAAACCCAGCGGGCTATAGAAGAAGCCATCAAAAAGGTGGATGCCGTGTGTGAAATTTTGGACGCCCGCATTCCGCTTTCCAGCCGCAATCCCGATATTGACGCACTGACGGCAGGCAAGCCGCGCTTGATCGTACTCAATCATACCGATCAGGCAGACAGTGCTAAAACAAAGTTGTGGAGCGCCTATTTCCGCCGCTGCGGCTATGCGGTGATGGAAACGGCAGCCAAAAGCGGTGCGGGCGTGAAAGAATTTGTGCCTGCCGTGCGTGCGCTACTTTCCGAAAAATTGCAGCGCTATGCCGAAAAAGGGCAGGCCGGGCGCACGATCCGCGTGATGGTCGTAGGAATCCCCAATGTGGGCAAGTCCACCTTTATCAACCGCGTGGCAGGCAAGATCCGTGCCAAGGCGGAAAACCGGCCGGGCGTAACCCGCTCCAATCAGTGGGTCAATGTGGGCGGCAGCTTGGAGCTTTTGGATACACCGGGGATTTTGTGGCCCAAGTTTGAAGACCAGGCTGCAGCGCTGCGTTTGGCGTTTATTGGAGCGATTCGCGACGAGGTTATGGATCTGGAAGAACTGGCCTGCGCACTGATGGAATTCCTGGCCCGGGATTATCCCGCCTGTCTTTTGGAGCGTTACAAAGTAAGTCCGGAAACGGGAGAGAGCGGCTATGATCTGCTGTGCCGGGCGGGCCGCAAACGCGGTTTTCTGGTTTCCGGCGGAGAAGTGGATACGGAGCGTATGGCAAAGGTGCTGATGGATGAATTCCGCAGTGGAAAGCTGGGACGCTTTACACTGGAACAGCCGGAAGCGGTACAGGAGCAGCGTTATGAAGAATAAGCAGGAAGAAAGCGACCTTTGGAGCGAAGAGCGCCGCTTCTGGGAATCTGGCTGCACCTGTATCTGCGGTGCGGACGAGGCGGGAGCCGGCCCGCTGGCGGGGCCGGTATATGCTGCAGCAGTGATTCTCCCGCCGGGACGGCTGATTCCCGGCCTGAACGATTCCAAGAAGCTGACTGCCCGGCAGCGGGAGATACTGTTCGATCAGATTTGTGCGGAAGCGCAGGCGTATGCTGTTGCTTCGGTAGATGAGCAGACTATTGATGGCATCGATATTCTCAATGCCCGTATCCGGGCGATGGATGAAGCGATCAGGCAGCTGGTGCCGAAGCCGGATTTTGCATTGATTGACGGAAACCGGGATCATGGGAGCCGCTGCAGTATCGCCATACCGCATGCGCTGCTGGTCAAAGGTGACAGCCGCAGCGCAAACATTGCGGCAGCTTCGGTTCTGGCAAAAGTTAGCCGTGACCGTTATATGGAACGCCTGTCAGAGAAATATCCAGAGTATGGCTTTGGACAGCATAAAGGGTATGGAACGAAGCAGCACTATGCGGCGCTGGACCGCTGTGGGCCCTGTCCGGCCCATCGGCGCAGTTTTCTGGTGAAATGGGAGGCGCGGCGCAGTGAATGCAAAAAAGTTGACGGGTGACTGGGGCGAAGCCTGCGTGGCGGCGTATCTTCGCCGGAATGGATATCGCATTGAAGCGAGTCAGTTTCGCTGCCGTATGGGAGAGGTTGATTTGATTGCCAGCCGGGACGGTGTGCTCTGCTTTGTGGAGGTCAAAACGCGGGCGGAAACAGAGCATGGACTGCCACGGGAATTTGTCAGCCCTTCCAAACAGCGGCGCATTCGCACTGCGGCGGCACAGTATCTGATGCGTTATGCATTGGATTGTCCGGTTCGTTTTGATGTGGCTGAAGTTTATACCGGCGGTGTCCTGGACGAGGCGAACGTGAGAATTGAGTATTTGGAAGCGGCCTTTGAATAAAGCCAAACGCGAGCAAAGGAGGAATGCCATGCTACCTTTTTCATTTTTTGACGCCCATTGTGATACATTAAGCTGCTGCTTACATCTGGGGTGGGATCTGCGCAGCAGCCCTGGACACACAGATTTGGAGCGGGGCGGGCAATTTCAGCGCTACGCGCAGGTGTTTGCCATTTTTCACGATGCGGCCCGGGCGCCGATGGACGGGATGTTCGCCGAGTGCTGTCGGCAAGCGGAAGAATTTTTTGTGCAGATGAAACGGAATGCGGCGCTGGTGGCGCCCTGCCGCACGGCGGCAGATTTGGAACAGACAGAGCGCGCGGGAAAATGTGCGGCCATACTGTCTATTGAAGGAGCAGATCTGCTGGAATGTGATCCGGCCCGTCTTGAGACGGCGGCGCAATGGGGCGTGAGGCTCATTAATCTCACCTGGAACCGGGCCAATGCTTTGTCCGGTTCCCATCTGGAGGAGCCGGAGCGTGGGCTGAGTGCGCAGGGAAAAGACTTTGTGCGCCGTGCGCAGAGCCTTGGCATTTTGGTGGATGTATCCCATCTTTCCGACGCGGGCTTTTGGGATCTCATGGACCAAAGTGAAAAGCCCGTGGTGGCCAGCCACAGTGATGCCAGAGCGCTGTGCTCAAACACAAGGAATCTGACCGACGAAATGTTCCGGTGTATTTGCGCCACCGGGGGCTTTGCCGGTTTGAATTTCTACACGCCGTTTCTGGGACTCGATCATTCTCTGGACGCCGTGTTCGCCCATTTGGAGCATTTCCTTGATCTGGGCGGTGAAAAGTATGTGGGCTTTGGCGGCGACTGGGATGGCTGTGACCGGCTGCCTGACGGTATCTGCGGTGTGCAGGACATGGAACGGATTTATGAGGGGATGCTCCGGCGCAATTACAGTGCAGAATTGATCGAGGATCTCTTCTATAGAAATCTCAAACGGGTGATTTTTGAGCAATCAGAACAATAAGGAGCGATGCAACTATGCATTATTTGAGCACGAGAGACCGTACGCTGCACTTTACAGCTGCGGAAGCGATCAAGCAGGGCCTGTCACGGGACGGCGGGCTGTTTTTGCCGGAAATGCTGCCTGCGCTGAGCGCCCGGCAGATAAAAGCGATGGAGTCCATGTCCTACCAGGAGCGGGCCGTGGAGATTATGAGCCTGTTTTTGGAGGACTACAGCCGCGAAGAACTGCGCGCGTTTGCAGATGCAGCTTACAGCCCGGAAAAATTTGACGATCCCGCAGTGGCTCCGGTGCGGTCTCTGGACGCGGCGACGCACAGCTTGGAACTGTGGCACGGTCCCACCAGCGCGTTTAAGGATATGGCTCTGCAGATGCTCCCGCATTTGCTGTATGCCAGCCTGAAAAAAACCGGTGAGGAAAAAACCGCCTGCATTCTGGTGGCGACCTCCGGCGACACCGGGAAGGCGGCGCTGGAAGGTTTCCGGGATGTGGATCACACTAAAATCATGGTGTTTTATCCCAAAGACGGCGTGTCTGAAATTCAGAAACTGCAGATGGTGACCCAGGAAGGCAGTAATGTCAGCGTGTATGCGGTTCTGGGCAACTTTGATGACGCCCAGACCGGTGTGAAGCGCATTTTTTCCGATGAGGCGATCCGTGCGCAGCTGCTGGAGCGGGGCTATTTCCTCTCTTCGGCCAACTCGATCAACTGGGGCCGCGTGTTGCCGCAGGTGGTCTACTATGTGTCTGTTTGTTGCGACCTTGTCCGGGATGGAAAGCTCAAAGAAGGGGAGAAGGTCAATCTCTGTGTTCCCACAGGCAATTTTGGTAATATTCTGTCAGCATACTATGCCAAGTGCATGGGCGCGCCCATCGGCAGGCTGATCTGTGCGTCCAACCGGAATGATGTGCTGACGGAATTCCTGCGCACCGGTGTGTATGATCGCAACCGCCCGTTTTATACCACTATGTCGCCGTCTATGGACATCCTGATTTCCAGCAACCTTGAACGCCTGCTTTATGCGCTCTCTGACGGCAATGACGCTGAGGTGCGCAGTTATATGAAACAGCTGAACGCTGAGGGCCGGTATCAGGTCAGCGATACTGTGCTCGCAAAAGTGCGCAAGCTGTTCTGGGCCGGCTCCTGCGGCGAGGAGGATACGATGGACACGATTCGCCGTTATTACACACAGCGAAATTATCTGATGGATACCCACACCGCTGTGGCGGCTCATGTGCTGGAGCAATACCGCGCCGAAAGCGGTGACGGCGGGCCGGCTGTAATAGTTTCCACTGCCAGTCCCTATAAATTCTGCAGCCCCGTGCTGCGCGCCATCGGCGCTGTGCCGGCAGGCGACGGAGTGGAGCTGATTGCGCAGCTGCAGGAGGCCACCGGTGTGAAAGCGCCCTGGCGCCTGGCGGAGTTGGGCGGCAAAGCGGTGCGTTTTACCGAGAGCACGGAGAAGCATGCCATGGAGCAGGTCGTGCTGGATTATCTGAACTGAGAAAGCTCTGGAGGAACGGCATGGGATTATATGCAATCGGTGATCTTCATCTGTCGCTGTCGGTGAACAAACCGATGGATATTTTCGGTGAAGTTTGGAAAGACCATACCGAAAAGCTCCGTGCAAGTTTTTCGCAACTGCGGGATGATGATACCATTGTGCTGTGCGGGGACACGTCCTGGGGAATTTCGTTGGAGGAGGCGCTGGAGGATTTTCGCTTTTTGGACCGATTGCCCGGCCGGAAGATCCTGCTCAAAGGAAATCACGATTACTGGTGGGAGACAGCGGCAAAAATGAACGCCTTTTTTGCAGAGCATGAAATCCATACGCTCCAGTTGCTGCACAACAACTGCTTTTACTATGGGAATTATGCCCTGTGTGGCACCCGTGGCTGGTTCAGCGATGAGGAAACGCCGGATATGGCGCATAACCGCAAAGTGCTCAATCGGGAGGCAATGCGGTTGGAAACATCAATGAAAGCAGCCGGGGGCAGGCAGATCCTGTGCTTCCTGCATTATCCGCCTTTGTACCAGGGTTATGCCTGTCCGGAGATCTTGGAGCTTTTGGAGCGCTATCCTGTGAAAGCGTGTTATTACGGGCATCTTCACGGGCCAAGCCACAAGCGGGCTATCGAGGGAATGCACGCGGGCGTTGATTTTTCCCTGATCGCAGCGGATTATCTGCGTTTCCAATTGAAAAAAATCTGTGAATAAACAGAAAAAAGAGTAGCTTTTTCATACTGTTTCTGTTAAAATTATAGACTGCGTGTGATATAAACTGCACACGGAACGGAGGATAAACAAAATGAATTTGAAAAATGTCGAAAAGCATGAAAAAAATATGGTCACCGTGACCGTTGAGGTTGGCAAGGACGAATTTGCGCCCGCTATTGAGAAAGCATACAAAAAGCAGGTCAAGCAGATGAAGATTCCCGGTTTCCGTCCTGGCCATGCGCCCCGCAAAGTCATTGAGGGAATGTATGGCGTGGAGATCTTTTTTGACGAAGCGATGAATTTTGCGTTCCCCGAAGCATATCAGGCCGCGTTGGAGGAAGCCAAGCTGGAGCCGGTGGAGCATCCTCAGGTCGAAGTGACCGAGGTCAGTGCCGACGGTTTCACGTTCAAGGCTACCTTTGCCAACTACCCAGAGGTTAAGCTGGGCGAGTATAAGGGCCTGAGTGCGGAGAAGCCCTCTGTTGAGGTCAGCGACGAGGATGTGGAGAAAAAGCTGCAGCAGATGCGTGAGCGTAATGCCCGTTTGGTGAGCGTGGAGCGCGAGGCACAGAATGGCGACACGGCTGTGATCGATTTTGAAGGTAAGAAAGACGGTGTGCCTTTCGACGGCGGCAAGGGTGAGAGCTATCCTCTGGAACTGGGTTCGGGTTCGTTTATTCCCGGCTTTGAAGAGCAGATCGTCGGTATGAAAGCGGGCGAGGAAAAGGATATCGATGTGACGTTCCCGGAAGATTACCAAGCCGAGGAACTGGCTGGTCAGCCGGTTGTGTTCTCCATCAAGCTCCACGAAGTGAAGGCCAAAGACATGCCGGAACTGGATGATGAATTTGCCAAGGATGTGTCGGAGTTTGATACTCTGGAGGAACTGAAAGCTGACTTGCGCAAAAAGGAAGAGGAGAGCCGTGAGGCATCTGCCAAGCAGGCTTTTGAAAACAATTTGATGGAACTGGTGGCCGAGAATATGGAATGCGACATTCCCGAGGCCATGGTGGAAAATCAGGCCCGCCGCGTGGTGGATGATTATAAGATGCAGGAGAGTCGGTAGGCGTGGAAATCAAGGACGGAAGGG
>QFCE01001772.1_pt1 | contig 14305 bp, 16 predicted proteins | sample 5346091 | NCBI WGS metagenome assembly QFCE01 (sample SAMN09062252, study PRJNA434731) | Human gut metagenome, whole genome shotgun sequencing project. | isolation source: stool timepoint A chromium assembly | host: Homo sapiens | collected 2015 | reverse complement strand
TATAGGAATGCTTTTAAACAGCTTCAGAGTAGAATTTTCCAGATCATCCGCAGTCTTCTTCATATCGAATGCCATAAGCCCCTCAATGAACTCCGTATGGGTACCAGGTGCTCCAAGGTAGTTCAAAATCGGAAAAAGCTGTCCATTCTCCAACATATCCCAAGAGAAGATATATCCTGCAGACGGCTCTTCAATGGACGGTGCATTGGTGGCATAAGCGAGCAGGAATGCATTCGGATCACCAATGTATCCAATATCTCCATCTTCGCCCATAGCTGCCTTATTCATGATGGAATTCAGCACTACCAGCCGTTCCACGCCAAACAGCTGTGCAAGCACATTCTCTGTTACATAGGCAGGATTCACCGTAGAACCGCCGTATTTCACGCGTTCCAGGATAGCCGGATGATGCTTCAGTGCGTTATAAACATTCACGCCAAGAGCCAGTCGGTTCGGCATACGGCCGGTTTCCTGGTGCATGGATGTCTTTTCTGTGTCGATAAATTCCACTGGATCAGAATTTTCATTGGAAAACTTGATGAACTGGCTGGAATTTGGACTGGTGGAATCAATACCAGACTTTTCATTTCCCCAGATACCCTTTTTAAAGAATTTTTCCGCGAACAGGCGGTCCTGATGGATGTTCGCCTGTTCGGCAATCGTTCTGGTACGCTGCATCTTTTGATTCATCGTAGATGGTCCCTGACGTCTGTTCAGGTCTGTCTGCCGGATCTGGTCAATACCCATAATCATCTGATCAACCTGGCATGCATAGGTTTCCGTATGTTCAGATACAGGTGCCGGGTCAACCTTGCCATAAGCTGGTTTTCTCTTCCAGTTGTCACGGAGCAGATCCTCTTTGTCAAAGATGTAATAGTTATCCGAACTCAGGCTTACCGGGCATACCGGGAAAATCGCCTTAGCAAAATAGTTGCTGGCGTTCTGATAATATGCTAGTGCCATGTTGGTCAGCGCCGTGTGCGGACGAAAAATCCCCTTTGTAATCTCAGCCTGGATTCCTGCTGGTGTATTTCTTCCATTCATTCTTTTCATTCCTCCTTAATAATTACGCAGATGCTTTTTGATATCTGTTGAACTGGATCCTGCAATAGGCATTCGCTGCGGCATTACCTAATGCGATTCCGATAACGTAGTTACCTGCTGACGCTGGCGTTGCAAGACCGCCTGCCATAGCGGTGACTTCCTGCCCCTTTTTAATCTCTGCACCAGCAATCACATAACCGATGTCCTTGATCTGGATGTCGATGTCATCGCCTTTGTTTACCTTCCCGGACTCCACCCCGGAAATATCGTTATAGCCAGCCTCAATGATAGCTACGCCGACTGGGATATCTGTCCCAGCGCCAGCCAGCACTACATCTCCATTTTCGTCATACTTTAAAATCTTGTTCCTGCAATCATCAATGGATGCTCCGGCCTTTTCCACGATGGTCGCAGAATGGTTCATCTGTACGCCATTAAAGTTCTTTCCCATGGCTTTTTCCTCCTTTTTTAGAATCCTGCCTCGTTCTCATACTCTGCCATCAGCTCCGGATGGTTTTCCCACGCTTTGGCTACGGCTATGTTATAGCTCATAGACGGGTCTTTTTCCATGTAGCTCTTGGCAATGGTGTCAACCTTTGCTTCGGAATTACTTTTTGCTACCGTTGTCCCTCTCATAGCGTCAAAAGAACCAGATTTTCCAATCTCCCCAAACATGCCTGATGCTTCGATAGCAGATACTGCACCGTCAAGGGTGCCAATCATGTCATCATACGCAGTACCGCCTGCTGCCTTCAGGGCTTTCAGTGTGGGCACCAGTTCCTCTGCTTTCTTACCAATCACCTCATACTTTTTCGCAATACCGAAAAGCTCACGCTCTTCTGCCTCTTCTGCCCGTTTTCTGAGGTCCTTAAGCTCTGCCGCAACCAGCGGGTGCAGTCCTTTGTAGATATCATCCCCCGTCGGTTCTTCTACCAGGGTCTGAGATTTACAGGTTTTTTCGCCTTTTTCGGCTCCTTCCGGGTCGTTTTCCGGGTCTGTTTCACCTCCTACGCCCTTTTCGATAATCTCATCGGTCTCAACAGCATACTTTTTGATGATGTCATCGTAAGCAGCTCTTTCCTCCGGTGTCATTTTGGATTTGTCAATTTTAAGCATTTCTTCCAATTCTCCTTTCTCGCTGTTCGCTTTCTCGATCACAGCGCCGATGTTCTCATGCGTCTTCATGAGCATCTGAAGCTGTGCATCATCTGGTGTATCAAGATTCTTCCTGATGCTGGCAGTCATTCCGGAAGACCATTTTTCAATGTACCCTCCCATAGCCACTGCAAACTGCTCTGTGCTGTTCTTCATGGCTTCTGCCTTGGCGGAACCGTCAAGCTCTGCATCACACAGGATGGAATTCAGGGAATTCTGCAGCGCATAGCATACAGACCACATCTCATCCCGGATTTGATCCATGCTCACGGTCACAAGCTGTTCATTGAAGCTTGTCGCGGCCTTCTCGATTTCTTCCGCTGTTGTTCCGCAGCTTTTCAACCAGCCGAGGAACCGTTTAAACAGCCCCTCTGCAGGTTCCGTCGGTGTCTCTGCCCCTTCCGGTTCCTTACGCTTCGTGAGCTTGATGTCTGCCCGCTGGTTTGCACCGGCATCCACAAAATCAACCTTTGTTACATCCAGATTTTTTAATTTGGTTGCCACGTTTCATTTCCTCCTTTCCGTTTATTCATCAAAAAAACGCCCTTGATAGGCGTTCATTGATCTCCATTATTTAATTCCATGCCAGGCTGTCTGGAGCAAGAATCCCAACAGGTACCAGACCTTAGATTCTATTTTCTCCATGCAGATTTCTTCGCCCAACTTCTCGTTGTAATTTTGTGCATCTACGCAGCTGGTCGTCTCAATGAGTTCAAACCCATTACGGAGCACGCACCGGACCATTGTTGTCTTATCCCCTATGGTACTGGTTTCTGTGTGGCTGATAAATTCTTTTACCATATGCTCACTGACAGAAACACCAGATTGCACGCCAAGGTTAGTTTCTACCTGCATGTATGCCTTTTCAAAAATCTCCTTCGGAGACCAGCTGATATAACCATCCGGATACCGCACGGCATATCCTGGTTTCCCTTTTTCAATACCAACAGCAGCGCCTTTGAACTTTTCTCTCGCTTCCTTAATGGTCTTACATGCACCTATTTTCAATAAATTTGCCTCTTCAAAGCTCGCTTCCTCTGCTTCGATAAGTTTCGCTCCAATGTACTTATTCATCGACTTCCTCCCTTACAGCTGTACCCTCAATGGAAAACATGGAGTAGGTACCATCTTTTACTTTTTCCCACACCTCTTTGTCTGTTACCTGGAATCCGATCCACCAGCCTATTGGCAGGATTCCTTCTGGGATGCCCATGGCCTGCATCTTTTCTTCGGTAAAAACCACAGATTCTATCAGGACAGCAGCACCGCCTCTGAAGTGCATTTCACCGCCCTCCCGGTAAAGCAGGACAAAATTGTAGGCTGTCTCTTCCAGAACTTCCGGCTCAATGATGTCACTATGATGGTCTATCACCGTCTCACCGTCTTCTGTGAGCGCTACACTTGCCCATCCGAAAGCCTGCATCTTATCGTCATCGGACTTATATATCTGGAACTTGTTCTTGTTCACCGGGATATCCTTTTTCTCCGGCTCGTCTCTTATCTTCATTATCTCGTTAAATGTTTTCATCCTTCACCTCCACATATTTCACCGCACATTTACATTCTGGATGTAAAGGCGGCAGCAATACTATTACTTCTTTCCTTCCATTCTTGGTCTTAAACTCGTCGTCCATAGCGATGGCGACTCCTTCCAATGCCTGACACGCAGGACACACATTCCCATTAAGAGATGAAGACCATTCCTTCCCCATTTGTGGTAACATTTCTTGCCTCATTGCCTCTCGGATATAGGAATCCGTCCCGTTGTTGTACGCCTGCGCAATCTCTGTCCTGGCTATTGATTTTGCCCGGGAACGCTGCTGTTTCTCTGCGTATCTGGCTGCAGATGTCCTCGCCCTCTGCTCAATGGTCTCCGGTTTCATCCGCGGGTGGTCTTTTTGCATCTTCTCCTTGATATTGTTGTAATACCTCAGATTTGCCGCTGCCTGATATTCTGTCAGCCCTATGGTAGGGCGGATATACCTGGCAACCTCAGCGCTTCCCATATGCTTGGACTGGCATTCCGCAATCAGGTACCGGATAGCCTTCACCTGTGTTTCCGTGCAGTTCGTGACCAGGTTTCCGGTACGGTTCCTTATCCAGTCACGAACCCAGACTTCCGAACCCGTTTCCAGCGGGACGCCTTTCAATTCAGACATGTTGTTCCACCCCTGCATGAATGCAGCTTCCCATTCCGGGGTCATCTTGTCTGCCAGAACCTTGGAATAATCCTGGAACCATGTGTCGAAATAGTCTTCTGGCTCTGTTTCTCCGACCACCAGCTCCCGCAGGTCCTTATATAGCATCACGGTCGCCTGGTCTTTCCAGAAATGCACAAGCCACCTCATAGGTTCTTCAAAATTGCTTTCCAGGTATTCATCAAGCGCATCCAATACCTTCTGCGATTCCTCGCTTTTCTTGGTCACCCGTGTCCTGGCCTGCATCATCAATGCCATACGCTCACCTGCCTAACCGTTTCTTGGCTTCTTCTACCTGTTCCTGGTTCTCTTCCGGATCCACCTCTGGGTCTCCCCCTGGCTCGTCCACCGTTTTTTCCGGTGCCCGTCTCTGGGCTTCCCGTCGTTCATCTTTCACCCTTGTGTCCTCGAAATCACTTCGTTCCGGAAGGCTTGCCGCATCCCGTACATAATCTTCCAGCGTATCATCCGGGATGAGGATGCCTGCACCTACCAGGTCTTTCAGGTATGTGGACAGCTTCGTGATATCCCGCTTGTCGATGTCCCCATGGGCTAACTGCGGATAATCCGTAATCCCTTTAAAATGCTCTCCGTTGATGTCGATCAGGGTTGGGATTCCTTGATTATTGAACGTCTCGCAGATGACATCCAGGAACGCCGCCAACGCGGAAGAAAACAGCTGCGTCTTATCAGAACTTAGAGCGAAAGAACCGGTCTTCTCGTGTCCTAGCATGATGAAATCCGCTAGGACTGTCTGTGCCATCTTGGTGTCGTACCGGTTAATGATAGCGTTGGTGTCAAACTGCCGTGCGCCTCCGGTGCTCAGAAGCTCCACCTTATAACCTTCTGGCAGGACCAAACCTTCTGATTCATTCCTACGGATGTTCTTCACCATAGCAACCAGAGATGCATAGGTATTTTTCATATCCTGGTCACTATCATCCCACAGGTCTACATCCTCTTTGCCATAGATTACTGGCAGACCGGCAAGGTCCCTCTCAATTCCGATAGCCTCTATCTCCTGTATCCTGCGCTTAAAATACCAGGAACGATATGCATTTCTAAGAATGCTGCGCCCTTCCGGATTATCCTTGATGGATTCCGTCCGGAACAACATTGCTTTCTGTATCGGGATAGTGAGCAGACCATAGTCCGGCGGTGGCTGCTGTGTCATTCCAAGCAAGTTATCCTTATCGTCATACTCCCAGCGGAACAGTGTATCCTGCGCCCTGGGCGCTATCTTCTGCCACCCGATCAGGCCGTCCGAATACTTGCTGGATAGCTGCCGGTTCTTAGACTTCCCGTTCCTACGCTTGTATACAATTTCATGAAAGCTCCATCCATATGTCAAAAACGACAAGATTTCGGATATCAGGTCCGTCCAAGTGGATTGCATATCGTACATACAGGATTCCACAAACTCAGCCGCCTCTTTGTCTGCTGCAGAACCTCCTCCTGGTTCAACATGCCATTTCACCTGCCGCACCACCATTTTTATTGCGAATAGGATAGCTCCTATCGTATCATCATTGTCGGACATTTCCCGGTAAACCCGGATTCCTCTCATACCGGATAATTCCGGCAGAAATTCCTCTGCAAACTGTCCTTCCCATCTTCTCTGCCCTATCCGGCCATATTCATTCATCTTCATCACCTCTTCCGGGTTATTGGCCCCAGTAATTTTCTTTAGTCAGCTCCTTCACCGCATCTTTGCTTGGCGGAGAAGTTGTGTTCTTTATTTCAATTTCTGCAAACGCTGAACTGCTTGCATCTACCATATCTTTAAACTTACTTTCTGGGAATGATTCAAGTTGATTAAAGTACATCTCATTCCAACTGCCAATAACAATATCAACATTTCCAGCCTGCCACTGTGCAGCAAACGGCTCCGCCCTAGACTCCTTGCTTCCGGATTCTCCAATAGTCTTTACCACGAATCCGGCCAACATTTTGATGTAGGACTGTGCCTGTTCTTTTCCGGCCTGCCCTGGGTCCTGAGGAAGTCTCTGAATTACTCTGCCGTATTTCACCTTATCAGCTTTAGCGGTTATCTTAATAAGTTTCCGGACATCCGAGGCTGAGAGACGCTTATTTATCACATCAACCACAACATACCTCCCATTCTTCCGCTTTCCAATCAGAGCCCCTGCTGTGTATGCCGGATCGCCGTCTTCATCCTCACTTGTGGCCGCCAAATCCCACGCACGGCACCACAGGATAACATCTTTAGGCACTTCCTCAAGCATGGATCCAACCTGTGTTCTCTGGAAGTACAGTCCGGCTGCAGCTTTGATCTTCCAGTTTCCAAGCAGAAGACGTTCCCTCTCTACCGTAGGCAGAGCTTTTAAGTTTGCCAGATATCCAGGGTCCATCTTCATTAAGATCTGATTGTCCTGCAATGTGCTGGCTATGAACGTCACACTCTTTACATCCTGTGCATCATATCCCTGTGCTGACAGTTCTTCCTTGCTGTCTCCCCAAATGATTTCATCATTCAGTCTCACCATGTACCGGATCACGCCGCTTCTCTCCGGAATTGGATATCCTGTTTCCGGTGTGATCCACCACCTAATGAAATCGGCTACCCAGCTATCAGCATCAGGATTACACGTTGCCCTGACATACGGTGCTACTCCAGAATCGGTACGGTTTCGTGACAGCATATAAAAAAACTGATGCTTTGAAAAATGCGTCAGTTCATCGAATCCTATCATTGCAATCTGCGAACCCTGCCAGTTCTGACAATCTGAATCGCTACCTAAATGGGCAAAATTGACCGTAGCACCACTTTTGAACGTCCAGTGTAGTTTTGGTGTCTTTAATGGATAAGCTCCCTTTACGAGGCTATAAATTTTACCTGAACTATCCCACAAACCACCGGGAGATGTAACCTGCGTGTAATTGCTTCGGAAGATAACCGCATTGTAATTTTTGTTGTTCATGTGCCGGATTGGCTCCAGAAGTAACCCGAAGGTCTTTCCTCCTCCAGCTGCTCCACCATAAATACAAATATCCGCAGAGGTTGCAAGGAATCTCTCCTGTGGCCCTTTCTGCGGTCCAATCCTGATTATTTTTCCCATTAGCCATCCCTACCATTATCCGGAAGATAAAACTGTACCTGATCTTCATCGTCTGAACCTGCATCTGGTATGACTTCTGGCCGGTCTTGCCATTTATCTCTCTGTCGGTTCTTCAACCAAAAACACTGCGCTCCTACATCCGGCGGAACTTGCTTTTTGGTCTTCTCAATTTTGATTGGTTTCACATTCCCGTCTTTATCATACTCGATGATTTTCTTCTCTTCCTCATACTCATAGCCGACTGCTCTCTGATACAGACTCCTGATTACCTTCGCATCGGAAACTCCTTTTCCCTGGGCCAATGCGCTACCGAAACTTTCGTGATCCTGGCTCCAGCGGATAATCGTCCTCTTAGAAACTCCCATTGCCTTTGCGATTTCTTCATTGGTAGCTCCCATGGCAGCCAAAGACCACGCCCAGTTATCGTGATAATCTGGATTGTATTTGACCTTAGCTGCCATGCCTTATCTATTTACCCAGATAGTCAGCGCAAAGGTATTCAATCAGTTGCCACCGGTTCTTGCTGGTGATGGTTCCCTCTTTCTCGGCCTTCTTGATGGCCTGTTTGATTACTTCGGCTGCATCTGCAGGAATTGCATTGCTGCCGAACACCTTCGCCAGATATGTCCACTCCTCTTCTGTATCGAAGCCAACAGAATCCATTTTTTCATTGGCATTTTCGATCATCGAATGAATAGCCGCACCTACGTTTCTGATGTCCGTAAACTTCTGATATTTGCTCAGTGTTTCCACGAATGCTTTACACTGCTCATACGAAGCTACACCAACAATTTCCGGAGATTTGGATTCCAGATCCTTAATCAGAACGTCCATGTCCTTTACCTGGTGTGGCAAGAATGTAAAAGTGACATTTTTAAAATCAAACTGAACCGCAGGACTCAGCATCTTATCATACTGTTCCAGCGGTTCTTCCATGATTTCTTTTCCAACGAATGACTCAATCATATCATCCACATCGTCTATCATCTTCACGATTTCTCTCAGCGTACTATCATCATCAAAACCAGAAATTGCATTGTGGGCCAACTGCTTTGCCGCTATCTTGCTGCGTGAAAGACCGGACACATCGACAATAGCAATGATCTCCTTCATCTCTGCAGCTCTTGCACTCTTTACTCTGTGGTGACCGCTGATGATTTCCAACTTTTCGTTCACCAAAACAAAAAGAGGCAGGCTCTCCAACTGGCCCCGCTTCTTAATGTTGGCGGTCAGCTGATCCTGCATCTCGTTCTTCATAATTCTGGCGTTGATGTCCTGTTCTTTGACTTTATCCAACGGAACCTTGGCAATCACCAGGCCCGAACCCATATCGTAGATTACTTCGCACCCTTCGATTTGCTGGATGCCTTTGCCCTGTTCTTCTGCCATTCCTTCTCCCTCCTTAGCCATTCTTGAAGCGTCTGCTGCTCACTTCTGCCCTCAATCAGCTCTGCTTCGTATGTGAGCTTGTAGCCATTTTTCTTTTCTTCCACCCTGTTTACCAGTTTCATAATACCTCTAACTTCTTTGTTTTCTGGATACCTGGTAAGCATTGCGGTCCGCATCTTCGTGACTTTCTCCTGTTCGATATTATCCAGGAGTGTATCCACAAACTCTCTGTTCTGTGCAAGCATATAGCACAGTCTGCCGAGGCGGTATGTTTTATGCGGCACCTTCATCAAGGACACCATGAAACACGAAAGAACCCAGTAAAATCAGTATTCTCAGCATCCTCTCCTCCTGCTCTGGTACAAAATCAGTACAACATTCTGAAAAATCCCCCTTCAGAACGGTTCCCCTGCCCCTGTTTCCTGCCTACATCACCAGGTTAATCCAGAACTTCGTTCTCCCTCAAAGGCTCTGTATTGCCCGTATTTGCCATTTTAGGGCATAACCCATAATTTCCCCACACAGACAGACAAAAACGGCTCCTGCCCCTGTAACGGCTCCAAAAGCATATTCACAGTTTCCGCCACCTCGTATATGTGAATTTTCAAAAGATATTCAGATACCCGAACATTGCGTATACGAGCCTGCTGCCAGGATTTTTTTATCTCTTCCCCTCCTATAATCCTTATAAATTAAAGGATCAATGGCATATCAGATCAGAGAAAATATAATTTACAAAATATTCTGAAATTTGCAAATTTGAATTTTTAACTATTGACAAACTCGTGTATGCGAAGTATCATAATTTACACAAACACACCAAGAACATATATGTAACATTTAAAGAGAAAGGAATGAACCAATATGACAACAGAAAACGGTAATGTAACACAGATTATGGAATACGGACGGCTTTTAGGGATAAACGAGCTTATGAGCTACACTTCCTTAGGCAAGAACAACGCCCAGAAACTGGGCCAGAACGCAAACGCCATGGTTCGGTTCGGAAAGCGTGTCCTTTATGACCGCCGGAAAATTGATAAGTATATTGACGAACAGGGCCAGGACAGATAAAGCGCCTGAATCACAGAAAGGAATGGTAACGGCTTATGGGAAATTACGTACAAATATCACCGGGCATCATTAGAGACAGCACGCTCTCAGCAAGGGCAAGAATTATTTACAGCATCCTCGCTTCATTCTGCGAGGGAAAAGATCGTCATTGCACCCCGGCAATCCAAGAACTTCTCCAATACTCCGGAATGAGTAAAGGCACCTTTTACAGGCACATGAAAGAACTGGAACAGAAAGGGATCGTCCGAAAACAATATGTGCGATCCGGGCCCCGTCCGCTTGATCGGCAACTCCAGTATTGCCTATGCGATTAAGGCACAGGTCAGAAAGGGGATTTGCCTATGGCCAAGCAAAAGGGTTACGCCAAAACAGACAACAAAATCATAAGGGACCCTTCGCTCACAATGGAATCAAGGCAACTGTACACCATATTGGCATCCTACTGCGACAAGAACAGAGAGTGTTATCCGAGTATAGATCAGCTTCTCCGGGATACGGGCATCAGTAAAGACCGACTGTATAAGCACATGAGAATCCTCGAACAGCGAGGGATCATTGAAAAATTCTATTCCAAAAGTGATACGAGTACATTCGGGAAATTAACCTATCGGCTATGCGATTTTAAAGAATAAGTTTCCTTAAAACAAGTATACCTTGATACACCGAATACTTGTTTCACCGAGTACTTGCTTCACGGCAACGAACAATACCATTATTAAACAATACCAGTATATAAACAATACCAATATTAAACACACCCGGCCTCCCCCTTCCGTCCCCCGGCAACCCCCTCAAGGGGGTATTGGGGGAAACGCCCGTCTCCGACAGGGCACCCCCTCCAGTCACCTATAAACCTACTGACTACACAGAAAGGAATACGACAATGACAGATACAGAGAATTACTTCTGCCTGGGCAATGATTTCTTTGAGCGCCGGGCAATCCGGAAAATCCGGAAATTTGCCGGCGGGGATACGTACACCATCATTTACCTCAAAATGCTGGTCCTGGCATCCCGGAACAACGGCCGGATCCTCTCGGAAGGTATTGGCTCTCCTATGAGCGAAGAGATAGCCCTGGCACTGAATGAGACAACGGAAAATGTGAGCACCGCTTTGCATATTCTGGAAAACTGCGGGCTCATAGAAAAAGTAAGCGACACAGAGATACGGCTCAGCCTTCATGAACAGACAGAGATTAAGGACAGCGCAAGCCCGCCGGAAGGACAGTAAGCCCATGCACACCTACAATCTTCAGCCAGATCACAGGGAAAGGACAGGCAATAGGCCACGGCCAGCCTGTGGGAAGGAAAGGAAAACGGCATGGATAACGAAACGATTGTACATAAACTGCAGGCAGGACAGGGAAACCGGCAACAGCTTCTTGAAATGCTCTGGACAAGTAACCTGGGTCTGATCCGGAAAATCATACATGAACTGACTGGGCTGGAACGGAATAAGGACTCTGCCAGACAGGACTTCGAGGATTTTGAACAACAGGCTTTTCTCGGCATCCTCCAGGCAATCACGGCATATGACAGCGACAGGGGAACCAAATTTTTCACAATCGCATATCACTACATCACGCTCAGCATATACCGGTATTACGATAAGTCCGGACAATCGGTCCGGATACCGGACTATATACGCCACAAGATACGGAAATACACCAGGGAACGGGAACGCCAACTCGTACAGGGTTTACCCGCAACGGACGAGAGTATCAAAAAGGCTCTCGGATGGTCTGATAATTCCTTCCGTTCTGTCATGAGCGCCATGAGAAAAATGAAACCGGAACGTCTGGATAGTCTGCTGGACGAAAACGACAGGGATTCGGGAACGGTACTGGATATGATTGCCGGCTCTGAGAATGTAAGCGAAACAGCACTCGCCGGATCATACGAAAAGGATCTTCACGACCTGCTCCAGTCCGCTCTCCGGGAATTGCCCCCAAAGGAAAGAACTGTGATCAACGCCCGGCATTACCAGAGAATGGGTACCGCCTGGATTGCGAGCGTCCTCCATTGTTCCCCTCAGTATGTTTCTCAGCTTGCACGATCAGCCTACAAGAGAATCCGGACAGGGAAATACGGGCAGGAACTTTTAACCTTCCTGCCGGAACGATCCATAAACCGGGCACGCAAGAGAATACAGGACGATTTTCAAGATCTGAGCGACCAGGAAAGGGAACTGCTACTCTAATCCCCTGCACTCTTCTGGCTTCAGAGCCAGGGAAAGGAAAGATATGGGAACCGATATTGACCAGAACAGACTGCCGGCTATATTGGCTCACGCCAGGACACCCGAACCGCAGGAACTGAATGAGTTACTGGACAGGGATATCTCCTGCGTCATACGAGAGATTAAGGCCGGATATGAGAAAGAGCAACGGGAAAAGCATGAACAGGCAATCCGAATCTATGAGTGCCAGAAAGATTTCATACGGGCATTACTGGAACATTACCGGGATTCTCCGGAAAACAGCCCGGTACGAGAGACGGTAAACAGCCTGATCCGCTCCCACCGTGACTGTAATGACCAGACGGACAGATACAAAGTAAGCCATAACGTGATTGTTTTACGGTATATCGTACAGAGTCCGATGGCAGAGAAAGAAATATGCAAGCGACTTCTGATCAGACAGCGTTATTTCCAGAACAGCACAGAAAGAGCGATCATGGACCTGTGCGTCCTGTTCTTTGGGCTGGACGGCCTGAACCCAGAACGAAAGACCGCTCCAGGAAATATTGGATATGTCACCCCTAAAAAAGGGAACACCGAAAGGAGGGCCGGCATATGAAACAGCCAAAGGTCCGGTACTACATCGGCAAACGGCAATATGTTCCGGACGAGTCCGATCTTCTCTGTGCTTCGGAACGGGATAATTACGGGAACCTGTCATCCAGGAACCTCTACCGGACAAAGAAAGGCTCTTACTTCCTCGTGAGCGAAAGCCAGGGAAACGAGATAAAGGTTCAACTCATGGACGAGAAACAGGCTTTTGACTTTATGGACGAGCATACGGCCTGTATTGATACTGACACATACGACAGGATTTTCGGCACGCCAGAGAAAGGGTAATCAGCCCGTATTTTGCTTCTCTGAGCCATAGGCTTATCATTCTCCACATGAAAGGCCACAAACGCTCCCTGAGCCGGTAACGGCTTCACAGGGATAGACCACAGGCTACAAGCGCCCCGCTTCTGCACGGAACGCATGAGCATAAAAAATACCCAGAAAGGAAAATGAGAAAATGAAAAGTTTACAGAAAGTAATCAATCAGACAGAACAGCAACTTGAGCAGGCTCTCAAAAAAAGCCAGACGGCAGACATTAAAGAGCGTGTGTCTCTGGATCAAGAGATCAACAGGCTACAGGCTTCTCTTAAAAGTCTGCGAGAGTCCGAGCACCTCCAGGAACTTCTGGAAACGGACGAGACCCCAACCGACTTACTCACCCAGGCCAAACTCCACAATATGGAAATGGCAGGACAGCTCTGCGAAGACCAGATCGATTCGGAAGGGAATGATCCGAGAATGATCGCATTTCAGAGATTTTCGTGTGCCATAGCTATACTCGATCTGTTAAAACAGGCAAGCGAATTTCCAGACATTGAAACTCCGCCAACCAAAGAGTTATACGGGAACCTTGCCTCATTCATCACAGCCAAACAGGAAAAGGTTGAGAAAGCCAGGGAACGGCTTACAGAACAGGGCAACGTAATAAGCGCCATCGAAACCGCTCTGAAGGACGCTATGACGGAAGGAAATCCTGAAAAGATCATAGAGTATTCAGAGTCATTGGAAAAGGCCCGCAAGGAAAGGGAATATTTAGAGCCTATGATCCGTGAAACCGAACAGAGCGACACATTTCCACCCGGAACCATCAGCGACACCTGGAAAGGTATATGTGATCTCTACCGCTACGAATGGCTCCTGCGTTTGGAAATCATAAATACGACTCAGGAACTCCACTATAGAGCATGCGAAGAATTGATCTCCCTCACCAATACTCTGAAAGAACTCCGTTCAGAGATACAGCGCATCGGCCGGGAAAATGGTTCAAAGGACGAGATTGAAAAGTATAATCAACAGATCAGCACCGGAACCGATCTGTCTATGATACGGCAGATTAAGCGTGACGAATATGAGCTCCTGGACCGGTACATTTACCACAACAAGGAAAAGCTACTGTGATATTCAGCTTTTGGAATATGGGCATCAGCCAGGAAAGGCCACGTAAGAGCCTCATACACGGCAAAAAATCCGGAACCTTTATATTTCTACATCCGGAAATAAAAAACCGCTCCCCGCCCCTGTAAATCAATCACAGGGAAATGAGAGCGACAGGGATACACCTTCAGAAAAA
>QFCE01002244.1_pt1 | contig 14412 bp, 12 predicted proteins | sample 5346091 | NCBI WGS metagenome assembly QFCE01 (sample SAMN09062252, study PRJNA434731) | Human gut metagenome, whole genome shotgun sequencing project. | isolation source: stool timepoint A chromium assembly | host: Homo sapiens | collected 2015 | reverse complement strand
TATTTGTTCTGGAAAAGCCGGTCAGTCGCAGCATGTTTCAATATACGGTGCGGATGATGGATGCCATGGAACACCGTCTGCGGCTGCTCAAGCGGGAAAATAAACGCCTGCAGGGCAAGATTGAAGAGATCCGCCTGGTGGATCGCGCCAAACTGGTGTTGATGGAATGTCTGAAAATGAGCGAGGAAAGCGCGCATTACTATATTGAGCATCAGGCGATGAATATGCGCTGCACGAAAACGGAGATTGCACAAAGTGTCATCCGAACCTATAAAAACTGATGTGCTGGTGCACAGGCAAAGGAAAAAAAGGACCGGAACGATGGCGGCGTCCATCGTTCCGGCCTTCTTTTGTTGCTTTCACAGGAAAAGAGACACGAACAGCGGTGTTATATAGGCCTCCACAACAGAGGCCACGATCAGCAGGGGGATGACGATTAGCAAAAATACCTGCAGCAGGGCGCGGATCGTCGGAAAAAAAGGCGCAGTCCCCTCTTTGCCGAGGACGTGAGCAGTTGCATTGTAGCACAGATACAGGCCTGATGCAAAAGCAATGAACAGAGCGGGGAACTCAAAAATTCCGTGGGGGATCAGCGCTGCGGCATACAGCAGCAGAGACAGCCCCTTTATCTGGTACGACGCAGCCATAGCACCCAGCACAGCGGCGTTCAGCCCGATTGGAAGGGCGGGGATAAAAAGAAATGGAATGATCCCGTAAAGCACGCTGAAAGCGGCGGCGCGCAGGTTGTTTTCCAGAATGCGCAGGGCGGAAAAGCCGCCGGCCTCCCGTGCACCCCCGACGCCTTCAACCCTGCCCTGCACAACGGACAACCAAGCAGCACGCACATTGGTAGGGAACAGGCACGTCCCGTAGAATACGAGCGCAATCACCGCAAAAGTGATGGCAGTGTTTTTCAGGTAAACGGCCAGTGGTCCGCGCAGGAATGCAAACGCCTGTCGATATTGTTCGTTCAGATAGCGCATGTTCAGCGGTTTTCCAATTTTTCAATGCCCACGCGAATCCGGCGCAGTGTTTCCTCTTTTCCGAGGATCTGGCAGATTTCCACTGCGCCGCCGGGTGTGACAGCTTTGCCGGCGGTGGCAATACGCACCGGCCACATCAGCTTGGCGTTTTTCATCTCGTGAGCGGCGGCATACTCCACCATGGAGTTGTACAACCCGTCGTGATCCCACGGCTCCAATTTTTCCAGCACGGGAAGATAGGCTTTGAGCAGCTCCAGGGAACTGTCCTCATCGGTTTTTGATTTTTTGTTAGCGTACAGAGCCGTGTCATATTCCGGCAGAGCCTCGAAAAAGTCCACTTTTTCCGGAATTTCGTTCAGGGTTTCCAGGCGGGCTTGCAGCAAAGGTGCGACCAGCGCTGTGTCGATGGCGGGGTTTTCAACGCTTTTGCGGATATAGGGCGCAGCGACGGCGTGGAACCGCTCCGGATCCATGGCGCGCAGATAAAGGGCGTTAAAATGCTCCAGCTTTGCCAAGTCAAAGATGGCGGGGGATTTGGAAATGCCGGAGATGTCGAAGGCTTGAATCAGCTCCTGCAGCGAAAAGACTTCCTGTTCAGCCAGCTCACCCCGGGGACTCCAGCCCAGCAGCGCCACGTAGTTCAGCACGGCTTCGGTGAGATATCCCTGTGCGATCAGATCCTCATAAGACGGATCGCCGTGCCGTTTGGACATTTTATTCTGCGCGTCGCGCATCACAGGAGAACAGTGAACATAGGTAGGCACATCCCAGCCAAACGCTTCATACAGCAGGTTGTACTTGGGCGTGGAGGAGAGATATTCGCTGCCGCGCACCACATGAGTGATGCCCATCAGATGGTCGTCCACCACATTGGCGAAATTGTAAGTGGGCAATCCGTCGGATTTGAGCAGCACCTGATCGTCCAGCGTATCGTTTTCCACAGTGATATCGCCGAAGATAGCGTCGTGGAAAGTGGTCTGGCCGGCGGGGATCTTCTGGCGGATCACATAGGGCTTGCCGGCAGCCAGCAGAGCGGCGGCCTCGTCGGCAGAAAGAGAGCGGCAGGGGTCGGCGGAATGCGCAAAAGCGCCGGCGGCCTCGTCTGCTTCTGCTTTTTCGCAGAAACAATAATAAGCCGCGCCTTTTTCTACCAGCAGCGCGGCATACTTGCCGTACAGGTCGCGGCGCTGGCTTTGAATATAAGGACCAACCGGTCCACCCACATCGGGGCCTTCATCGTGGGTGAGGCCGCATTCAGTCATGGTTTTGTAAATTACATCTACGGCGCCCTCTACCAGGCGGCCCTGGTCCGTGTCTTCAATACGAAGAATAAAATCGCCGCCGTTTTTGCGGGCGATCAACCAGGTATACAGCGCTGTGCGCAAATTGCCCACGTGCATGTAGCCGGTGGGAGAAGGGGCAAAACGAGTGCGCACCCGCCCTTTGGGAATGTGTGCTTCCATATCATCAAAAAATTGCAGATCAAGAGCCATAACGGAAACCCTCCAAAATGGAAATTTACTGATAGATATATAATTATGGCGTTTTTCAGGGGGATTGTCAAGGATTGTCTTTTCAAAGGTATAGGGCCGCTGCGTGCAGAAACGAAAATGTCTGATGAAGATACCGGCGCGGGCAGGGCAGAAAGATTTTCGGAAAACGCCAAGTTGGATTGCACTTTTTTAATGATTATGCTAAAATAAAAAAATATGTATACTGCACTTTTATACATATAGAAGCTGAAAAACGAAGAGGCGAAGCTGATATGAGCATTCCCATTTCTAAGCATATGGAACATATGAACCCCTCACTCATCCGCGAGATATTCAAAGCGGCGCAAAAAGAGGGGATGATCTCTTTCACCGCGGGTAGTCCCTCTGCTGAGGAATTTCCCGCACAGGAGCTGGCAGCGCTGGCAAAGGATGTGTTTGCCACCCAGGCGGTTACGGTTTTGTCCTACGGTGTCACTGAGGGGTATCAGCCCCTGCGGCAGTGGATTGCGGACGATCTGCAGCGCAGCGGCATCCAGCGGGAAGGAGATGATACCATTGTGATCTCCGGCGGGCAGCAGGCGCTGGATTTCACGGCCAAGTGCCTGCTGAACGACGGCGATACCGTTTTGACGGAAGCTCCCACTTTTCTGAATGCCCTGAACACGTTCCGCACCTATGGCGCCCGCATAGTGGGTGTGCCTATGGATGGCGAGGGCATGGATATGGACGCGCTGGAGCAGGCTTTGCGGCTGGAGAAGAGCGTGAAGTTCATTTATACGATTCCAAATTTCCAGAATCCCATGGGGGTGACGCTGAGCGCAGCGCGCCGCAGACGGATGTATGATCTGGCGGAGCAGTACGATGTGATGATCCTGGAAGATGATCCCTACGGCAGGCTGCGCTATTCCGGTACGCCGGTGGACGCCATTAAAACGCTGGACCGAAGCGAGCGGGTAATCTACACCGGCTCTTTTTCCAAAATCATTGCGCCAGGTATCCGAGTGGCTTATCTGTGTGCGCCGAACGAGCTGATGGCTAAAATGGTTGTGGCCAAGCAGTGTGTGGACGTGCATACCAATATGCTCTCTCAGGTGCTGGTGTACGAATACTTGACACGGTACGATTTGGATGCGCATATCCGGCAGTGCTGCGACCATTATCGCGTGAAGCGCGATGCTATGCTTATGGCCATTGAACGGTATTTTCCTGCTGAAGTGGCTGTTACGCGCCCGGAGGGCGGCCTGTTCCTGTGGATCACATTGCCGGAAGGCTGCAGCGGCATGGAACTGCACCAGCGTACCACTGCCGCCGGCGTGGCGGCGGTGCCGGGCAAGCCGTTTTTTGCCGATAATATTGAAAACGATCGGGGACTGCGGATGAATTTTTCGGTGCCTTCGCTTCAGGAGATTGACGAAGGCGTCGCCCGCATGGGTGCGGTGCTGCGGGATTTTTTACAGAAATAACAACAAAAGAGATCCGGGAGCACAATGCTCCCGCTGTGGAGGTATATCACCATGGAAGAAGTACAGAAAAAACGAATTTTAAGCGGTATCCAGCCATCGGGCGATCTGACGCTGGGATCTTATCTCGGTGCAATTAAAAACTGGGCAGCGCTGGCGGAGGAATACGACTGCTACTATATGCTGGCGGACATGCACACCATTACGGTGCGCCAAACGCCTGCCGATTTGCGCCGCCGCACGCTGACGCAGCTGGCGGTCTATATTGCCTGCGGACTGGACCCGGAAAAAAATGTGCTGTTTATTCAGTCCCATGTACCGGCTCATGCACAGCTGGGGTGGGTGCTGGATTGCTACACCATGTTCGGCGAGCTGAGCCGCATGACCCAGTTCAAGGATAAGAGCGCCAGGAACGCTGACAATATCAATGCCGGACTCTTTACCTATCCTGCGCTGATGGCGGCGGATATCCTGCTGTATCAGGCGGATCTGGTTCCCGTGGGCGGGGATCAGAAGCAGCACGTGGAGATCTGCCGCGATATTGCCACCCGGTTCAACGGGATCTACGGCGATGTGTTCAAACTGCCCGAACCGTATATTCCCAAGGTGGGTGCACGAGTCATGAGTCTTACCAGTCCGGAAAACAAAATGAGTAAATCCGATAAAGACCAGAATGGCTGTGTGTATATGCTGGAGCGGCCCGAGGACATTTTGCGCAAATTCAAAAAGGCGGTCACAGATTCGGAAGCCTGCGTGCGTTTTGATCCGGAACAGAAGCCCGGCGTCTCGAATTTGATGCAGATCTATGCTGTATGCACCGGAAAAACGTTCGATGCCATCGAGGCGGAGTTTGCAGGCCGGGGATACGGCGAATTCAAGGGCGCTGTGGGAGAAGCCGTGGTGGAAACGCTGCGTCCCATCCGCGAGGAGACGGAGCGTATTCTTGCCGATAAAGCATATCTGGAGGGGATTTACCGCGCCGGGGCGGAGCGCGCGGCCTATGTGGCAGGCAAAACACTGCGCAAGGTCTACAAAAAAGTGGGCTTTGTCGAACGCTGAGCAGCCCTGGAGGATTTTGAAATATGCCAATTGAATTCAATATGATCGCTGTCATTCTGCTGCCTCTGGTAGTGGCGCTGGTGATCAGTTTTCTGTCCACGCCTATTGTTAAGTCCTTTGCCTATAAACTGGGCGCGATCGATGTGCCCAAGGACGAGCGGCGTATGCACAAGGTGCCCATTCCCCGTATGGGTGGCTTGGCTATTTTCCTGGGCTTTATCATTAGTGTGCTGCTGTTTGTAGAGGTCGATGACCAAATGAAGGGTATTCTGCTCGGCAGCGTGATTATAGTGGTTATGGGGATTATCGACGATATCACGCCCCTGCGGGCCAGTCTCAAGTTTGTAATACAGATTTTGGCGGCGCTGATCCCCGTTTATTACGGTGTGCAGATCACCTGCATCAGCAATCCAAATCTGTTCAGTGACAATCCCTATTGGAATTTTGGGTGGCTGTCTATTCCCATTACTGTGATTTGGATTGTGGGGCTTACGAACGCCGTAAATCTGATTGACGGGCTGGATGGACTGGCTATCGGCGTCAGTTCCATCAGTGCGCTGACCATGCTGGCTATTGCCATTTTGGTGGCCGAGCCGCAGGTGGCGGTGATCATGGCGGCACTGGTGGGTGCGTGCATCGGGTTTATGCCCTATAACATGAATCCGGCCAAGATTTTCATGGGCGATACCGGCTCCACGTTCCTGGGGTATATTTTGGCTTGTATTACCATTCAGGGATTGTTCAAATTCTATGCGGTGATTTCTTTTGTGGTGCCGTTCCTGATTTTGGGCCTGCCGATTTTTGACACAATGTTTGCCATTATCCGCCGCATTTCTCATGGGCAGAACCCTATGGCGCCGGATCGCAGCCATGTGCATCATCGGCTGATCGATATGGGATTGAACCAAAAGCAGGCAGTCGCGGTTTTGTATGTTATTTCTGCGATTCTGGGCTTGAGCGCTGTGGTGTTGGCGACCAGCGGAGAGATCAAGGCCATTTTGTGCCTGATGGCGCTGATTATTGTGTGCCTGATTGCTGTGCGGGTTATCTTTCTGCCGCATATGAGCGATGAGGAGAAAAAACATTTCAAAGAGCACAGCCTGCGCCAGGAGCTTTCAGAGATCGAAGAGGAAGTGCGCGAAGATGCGGCTTCCAGAAGAGAGCCGCTTTCCGGCGCGCAGCCGGCGGAAGACGAGGAAACACTTGCTGGTGAAGGGTCGGACACGGACGGCAGTGAGACCGGCGGCAGAGCATAATACCCATCGAAGGCAGCCACCGGAAGACCGGCGGCAGAAAAAGGAGGAGCACAACGTGGAAAAACTGCGTGTGATGAGCGTATTTGGTACCCGGCCTGAGGCTATCAAAATGGCCCCGCTGGTGCTGGAGCTGAAAAAGTACGAAGAGATCGAACCCATTTGCTGCGTCACAGCGCAGCACCGGCAGATGCTTGATTCGGTTATGGAGGTATTCGGGCTGCAGGCAGACTGCGACCTGAATATCATGGCGCCCCGGCAGACGCTTTCTTCCATCACCTGCAAATGCTTAACCGGCATGGATGATGTGATCGAAGAAAAAAAGCCGGATCTGATTCTGGTGCACGGTGATACTTCGACTACTTTTGCCGGAGCGCTGTCTGCGTTTTATCATCAAATCCCGGTAGGCCATGTGGAAGCTGGGCTGCGGACGTATGACCGCTATTCTCCGTTCCCCGAGGAAATGAACCGCAAGATGGTGGGAGCGATTGCCGAACTGCATTTCTGCCCTACGGAAAATAACCGAAAAAATTTGGCCCGGGAAAACATTACCGAGGGTGTGTTTGTTACGGGCAACACAGTGATTGACGCGCTGAAAACCACTGTGCGTGAAGATTATCACTTTGCGACCGAAGTACTCAACACGCTGCCTTATAAAAGCAAAAAAGTGATCCTGGTTACCTGCCATCGCCGGGAAAATTACGGAGAGCCGATGAAAAATATCATGCTGGCGCTGCGTCAGATTGCGGAGAGCCATGAGGATGTTGAGCTGGTGTATCCCGTTCATTTGAGTCCTGTGGTGCGGGAGGCAGTGCAGGAATATCTGGCTGGGGCGCCCCGAGTGCATTTGATTGATCCGCTGCCGGCGGATGAAATGCATAATTTAATGGGCCGGTGTTATATGGTCCTGACGGATTCGGGTGGTTTGCAGGAAGAAGCTCCCGCACTGGGGAAACCTGTTTTGGTGCTGCGCCGGGAAACGGAACGGCCCGAGGCGGTCGCTGCCGGTACGGTGAAGATCGCCGGCGTGGATAGGGATGTTATTGTGTCCATGGCCTCAGAACTGATCAAGTCGAACAACGCTTATGAGGCTATGGCTCACGCGGTGAATCCATATGGAGATGGGCAGGCCTGCCGCCGGATCGCTGAGACGATCCTGTGGCGTTTCAACCGGCGCGCACAACGTCCGGAGGATTATCAGGGCCGATAAAGCGGCGGTACGCGGAGGAGGGAGCACCGTTGGACAAGGGAAAGATGAACCGTGTGACCATCGGCATCACCGTGATGATCCTGTTGGCGGTATTCCTGTTTCTGGGTTATCCGCTGCTTAATCTGGACCGGGAGGAAATTGTCCTTCCAGGGGAAAATTCTGCCTCTGACATATCGGATCCCGGCGAAGGGGCAGGAGGCGGAAACGCAGTGCAGCGTGTGGAAGTGACGGCGGAGACGGTCGGCCGTGTGGTGGATACACTGACGCGGCCGGAATCCTATTCCCGCACCATGACGCTGACTACGTTCTGGAGCGGCGGCAGCGGTACGATTACAGTAGAAAGTGCCGTCAGCGGTGAACTGGTGCGCACGGATCTCACGCTGCCCGGCGGTCAGGTGCGTCATATGCTGCGCACAGACGAGAGTACATATATGTGGTACAACAATGAGCGCACGTATTCTACGGTGCGTACTGGAGCATTTTCTCAAGATGAAGAGCAGTGGATTCCGACTTATGAGGATCTTGTTGCATTGAAGCCCTCCGAAATTACCGATGCCGGCTATGAAGCCTATCAGCAGTTGGATTGTATTTACGCCCAAACGAAAGAGGATGACGACGGCTATGCCGAGTGTTATTGGGTATCGGTGGATACGGGGCTTTTGGTGGCTGCGCAGCGCCTGCAGAATGGAAATGAGGTCTATCGCATGGAAGGGCTGGAAGTTTCCGTGAGCGTGCCGGATGCGGCGCTGTTTACGCTGCCGGACGGGACGGCTTTGACATGAGCGGGCCGTTTTGTTCCCGGGAGAAACGAGGAACTGTTTTTTACCGGGGGCATTTTGTTGCGACAAGGTTTTGTAAAGTGTGCGGCGGCTTTGGCCGCCGCTTTCTTAACTACTATCTCGATTCTCCAGCAGGTTTTAGAAATTTTGAAAAGCAAAGAAGTGTATTATTCGATGAGTATTACTGCAACAAAAAACAACAAGCTGGGAACAGAACCGATTCCAGGCCTTTTGTTCCGTATGGCACTGCCGTCAGTCCTGGCTCAGGTGGTCAATCTTCTCTACAATATGGTAGATCGCGCTTTTGTGGGGCATATTGCAGGCACAGGATCTTTGGCTTTGGCAGGATTGGGTATTGTGCTGCCGATTACCATGATTGTCACGGCGTTTGCGCAGCTGATTGGTGCAGGCGGCGCGCCCCGTGCCGCTATTGCCATGGGGGAGGGGCACTATGAGAAAGCTGAACAGATTCTCGGCCAGTGTACTTGTATGCTTGCAGGTGTTTCTGTGGCGCTTTTTATTGTGTTTCAGGTGTTTTGTGATCCGATCCTGACCCTTTTCGGTGCCAATGCACAGACACTGCCTTATGCCTCGGCTTACCTGCGCATCTATCTGATTGGTACGTTTTTTGTCATGATTGCGCTGGGCCTGAATGCCTTTATCACCAATCAGGGGTACGCAAAAACCAGTATGGCCACTACTTGTGTGGGCGCACTGCTGAATCTGATCTTGGATCCCATCTTGATTTACGGTTTTGATATGGGTGTCGTCGGCGCGGCGGTGGCTACGGTGATTTCTCAAGCTGTTTCGGCGTTGATGGTGCTGGGTTTCCTGATGAGCAAAAAGGGCTTTATACATATCCGCAGAAAATGGTTCCGGCTGAAAAAAGATCTGGTGATATCGATTCTGGCGTTGGGTAGTTCGCCCTTTACCATGGGGATTACAGAGTGTGTGGTGCAGCTGACCTACAATATCAGCATGGCGCACTATGGATATCTTTATGTTTCTCTGCAGAGCATCCTTTTTTCGCTGATCCAATTTGTCTGGATGCCGCTGAACGGCTTTGCCCAGGGCGCTTCCCCTATCATCAGCTACAACTACGGTGCCGGGCAGTTGGACCGCTCCCGTGAAACATTCCGGCTTCTGTTCCTGACCGACCTTTTGTTTTCCATCAGTGCAGTGGCGATTATTGCGGCTTTTCCTGGCGCAGTGCTGCGTATTTTCTCCAACGATGCATCTTTGCTGAACATGGGTGTTCTTCCGCTGCGGGTGTATATTCTGGGCATGGCGGCCATGGGAGCGCAGAGCGCCTGCCAGAACACCTTCCTGGCGCTGGGACAGGCGAAGATTTCCATGTTTTTGGCCTGCCTGCGGAAGTTGTTTCTGATCTGGCCGCTGGCACTCATCCTGCCGCATTTGTTCGGACTGGGCGTGTGGGGATTGTTTTTGGCCGAACCGATTGCCGATTTTACTGCCGGTATCGTCACCTTCACCGTCTTTTGCCTGCGCAGCAGGAAGCTTTTGCACGCCCCGGACGAAACTGATGCGGGCCTGAGGATTAGGCGGCGAAAGTAATCCCGTATAGCAGGTGGGAGCGCTGCCTAAGTTCGTTGGAAATTTCACAAAGTTATGAAAATAGATTGACTTTATCAATTTAGTACGCTAAAATAATATTAATATCCAAAGACAGGAGGCTTTTCCATGGAGCGTTTTAAGGATGCGTTGACACGCGCAAAGCAAACCAGAGAGACCATTTCCAATTATGCGCGGCACAGCAGCGCCTTGTGCTATAAGCATGATACGATTGACGATGCGCTGTTTAACCGGTGTCACGTGTTTCGCGGTCTGCGCGACAAACAGGGACACGGCGTTGTTACAGGTATTACAAATATATCCCGCGTTGATGGACGAAAAGTTGTCGATGGAAAAGAAGTTGCCTGTGACGGACGACTGCTGTATCGTGGATACAATGTAATTGATTTGGTGCGTAACTGTATCAGCAGCGGCGGGTTTGGATTTGAAGAGGTGGCGTATCTTTTGCTGTTTGGGGAATTGCCGGACAAATGGCAGCTGGAAGAATTCCGCAGTATTTTATGCGATTGCCGTCGGCTGCCTGAGGATTTCACCCGTGATGTCATTATGAAAGGCGCTACCAGCGATCTCATGAACTCCATGGCAAAAAGCGTGCTGAGCCTGGCGTCCTATGACCCCAGCGCCATGGATATTTCCGTGCCCAATGTGCTGCGCCAGTGCCTGCAGCTGATCAGTGTGTTCCCCCTGCTGGCCATTTATGGCTATCAGTCTTACAATCATTACCTATGTGATGATTCGCTTTATATCCACCGGCCCGATCCCCAGCTCTCCACAGCGGAAAATATGCTGCGTCTGCTCCGGCCGGATTGCAGTTATACAGAGACAGAAGCCCATGTTTTGGATGCGGCTTTAATTCTGCACATGGAGCATGGCGGCGGAAACAATTCTACGTTTACGACGCGGGTGGTTACCTCTGCTGGATCAGATACTTATTCCGTTATGGCTGCGGCATTGACTTCTCTGAAAGGACCCAAGCATGGTGGAGCCAATATAAAAGTCATGGAGATGATGAAAGACCTCAAAGAGTCTGTAAAGGATACGACCAACGAAACACAGGTTCGTGATTATCTTGCGAAACTTTTGGACGGAAAGGCATTTGATCATAAAGGCCTGATTTACGGATTGGGACATGCCATTTATGCGGTATCGGATCCACGGGCAGAGGTTTTCAGGGGATATGTACAGAAATTGGCGGAAGAAAAGGGCCGCATGGAAGACTTTGCACTTTATTCCAACATTGAGCGCATGGCGCCGGAACTGATCAATGAGCGCCGAAAAATTTACAAAGGCGTCTGCGTCAATGTGGACTTTTACAGCGGCTTTGTCTATAGTATGCTGGATATCCCTGTGGAGCTTTATACGCCGATTTTCGCCGTGGCCCGGTCTGTGGGTTGGAGCGCCCATCGGCTGGAAGAACTGGTGAATATGGATAAAATCATCCGCCCGGCCTATGAAAGCGTAATCGAGGATGAACGCGCGTATGTCCCGCTGGAAAAGCGCTGATCCTTTTTCAGAGAAATTGAAACGAAACCCGATGCGTGCCTAAGCGCTCCGTCCATAGGGAAACGAACTGAACCCAGGGACATTGCCGATACGGAACAAAGCCACACAAGAGCTACAAACTCTTGTGTGGCTTTGTTTATGCAAATCTGATTGATTTAAGGAAAGCGCTTTTATTCCATTGAGCTGAGAATGCCTTTCGTTCCTCCATGCATTTTCTGCTGCCGTTCTCTCCGAAAGCGTTTCCTGCTTCATTCCTGCGGCGTGTTCCGACGTTGGTACGTTCCCCCTAAGACACTTTGGATCAGGTTCTTGGCGTTGCTTCCCAGGCGGGGCTATTCCTTTCGGCTGGTCGCTTGGTTTTCAAGATGCCGTTCACTGATGAACTGCTCTAAGTGCAGGCATTTTTGATCGCTCGCGCCCTATATTCAAAAAGCAGGGAATCCGTCCGGAAAACTCTCTGTTTCCAGGCGCTGCGAATCGTGGTAAAATAAACATAAAAGTCGGCTTTCAAGCCGTAGGAGGATATCATCCATGAGAATCGGAATTATATGTGCGGGCGATGAAGAACTTGCCCCATTTTTACCCTTGATTAATAATTGTAAGATAACAGAAAAGGCTATGCTGAAATTTTATGCTGGACAGATCGAGGGCGCAGAAGTTGTTGCCTTGTTTTCTGGCGTGTGTAAAGTAAACGCTACCATAGCGGCACAACTTTTGATAGACGTATTTTGTGTGGATATCATTATCAATTCAGGGACGGCGGGCGGTATAGAGCCAGACCTTGAAATATTTGATACAGTCATCTCCACAGAAGTTTGTTACCATGATGTTGCACCGGACATTTTGACGGAATTTCATCCGTGGATGAAATCCGTATTTTTTACGGCAGACCCAAGGCTGATAAATCTGTCAAAGGCTGCTGTTGATAAGCTTATGCCCTCTGAAAAGGTGGTTTGGGGCCGGATGGTATCGGGGGAACCATTTATAACCGATGATGGGCGGCAAAAAATTTGTAATAAATTTGCGCCATTGACGGTGGATATGGAAACTGCAGGTATTGCTCATGTGTGCTATGTGAATGGCATACCATTTATCGCGATTCGATGTGTGACCGATACTGCAGAGCACAGCGGGATTGGCAATTTTGACGAAAACTGCGCTGAAGCCTCAGCTATTGCAAAGGACATTACGGTTGCTTTGCTGAGAGAAATTAGAAAATCGTGGTAAGAGCCAAGGAAATTAAAAATGAAGAAGCGGCATGACCGCCGACTATTTGCTGGGATGGTTGCCGATCTTGCAGACCTGCATTTGAGTGATAAATTCATTGACCTGTTGAAAACGAGAAGGTTGACGCGGCCTTGTTCTATAGATTTGCCGCACACAGGGATTTTGTCAAACTGCAGGCGGATCTTGAAATCTATGTGAACGGTATTGCCACCGGGCGAATCCGAAATCTGAACGCGTGGATTGATACAGCAAGAGTAAAATCATGGAGAATTGTCGGCCGGGAGAGCATGATGGAACCGCTTCTCTGCTGAATGCAGTCCGTGTGCAGGAGGGCATGTATTCAGTTGCCGGGTACATGACGACAGAGACGGTATTATGGCGGATATACAGGAAACCCACAGCCGGACGGAGGGCGCTCCGAAGAATTTCGTTGCCGCTGAACTGAACAAAAGTTGGACGAGACGGCGAATTTTAAGGGCTGCCGTCTGGAACAATGGCTGTTGATTGATTGCAAGCAAAACCGTTTTCCCTATAACCGGCTGACAAAAGAAAAACAGTGGCTGATACAGATAGGTTCAAAATCTGATTTTATAAAATTACACATATTACAACGAGGAAAGAAAAATGAAAATTATTGAAGTAAAGAATAGGACACCAGATTTAACAAATCGGTTGCTGTCAGTATGGGAAAGTTCTGTAAGAGCGACCCACCTGTTTCTGTCGGATGGTGAAATTCAAAGCATTAAAGAGTATGTCCCGCAGGCGTTGAATGGGGTTGCTCATTTGGTGGTTGCGGAAGACGAAGCAGGCCGCGCCGTAGCCTTTATGGGCGTTGAGGATGGATCGCTGGAAATGCTGTTCATTGCACCGGAAGAACGAGGGAAAGGGCTGGGAAAACGCCTAATCGAATATGGAATTGAAAAATATGCTGTGGAACGATTGGCGGTCAACGAGCAGAACCCGCGGGCAAAAGGTTTTTATGAGCACATGGGCTTTCAGGTTTATAAAAGAACAGACTATGACGAGCAGGGAAACCCTTATCCGCTTTTATACATGAGCCGTACACAAAAGCCTATGGAGAATTTAGATAACAGAGAAAACCAGATGAATACGCCCACTTTAGAAACAGAGCGTTTGATTTTAAGAAAATTTACAGAACAGGATATGGAAGCGCTGTTCTTTATTCTTCAGGACGAAGAAGTCAATCAGTTTTTGCCCTGGTATCCTGTAAAAAACATGGAAGAAACGGAGCGGTTTTATGAGGAGCGGTATGCTGCAAAATACACTCAGCCGCAAGCCTATGCCTATGCGATCTGTCTGAAAGAGGACAATTATCCCATCGGCTACATCAAAGTGGATATGGAAGAACACCACGATTTTGGCTATGGACTTCGTAAAGAATTTTGGCATAAAGGAATCGTGACGGAAGCGGGCAAAGCGGTTATCGAGCAGGTAAAAAAGGACGGCCTGCCCTATATTACGGCCACCCATGACAGGAACAATCCCAGAAGCGGCGGCGCCATGCGAAATGTGGGTATGAAATACCAATATTCTTACGAGGAACAATGGCAGCCGAAAAACATTTTGGTGACCTTTCGGACTTACCAACTTAACCTTGACGGCAATGAAAGCCGGGTCTATAGAAACTATTGGGATCATTCAGCTATTCATTTTGTTGAGCCGAATCTATGAGCAATTTTAGGATGTGAGAAAATAGGGAATTAGTTGGAAATTAATGCTAAGTGCGACGTATTTATCTATGAGTGCAGCACAGGGCAAAGTCAGCCGGGACAACTAAGCCAAAAGAAACGGCACATGAAATGTGCCGTCGGTGACAGCCTTCCCAGCCTTT